>SKER01000068.1_pt1 | contig 139729 bp, 133 predicted proteins | sample 4826961 | NCBI WGS metagenome assembly SKER01 (sample SAMN11008804, study PRJNA524170) | human gut metagenome | biome: Human fecal sample; material: Feces; isolation source: fecal sample from pouch patient p47 | host: Homo sapiens | place: Israel: Tel-Aviv | collected 2016-11-16
ATTTATTATCTTTTATTAAACGTTTTATTAAAGTAATTACATTATTATTCACTTGCCAGTATTTGTCAATATCCTTTTATTCACTTCTGCCTATTGCACAAGTTTGTTCCGTTGATTTTATGCATTTTTACTACAATATTAAGAAATAATTTTCAGCAAAACAAAAATCCAGAAAGAAAACACTCTTTTCTGTGTTTTCTCTCTGGATTTTAAATTTATGATGCTGACATCATAATTACATATTTTTTATAAATTCCTGCAGGAAATGCTTTGCCGCCCCCACTGCAGATGCCTCTCTCTTGTAAGAACACATTTTCAGATATCTCACATCATGGTCGAAACCATTATATTCCATTACTTTTTCTCCTAATGGAATCATATACTCTGTAAGATATCCTCCAACTTCACCTCCAAGAATAATATCCATATCATACGCCATTCGTAAATTTGATATCAAAATTGCCAGATTTTTCAAATATTCCTGCCAAAGGTCTTCTGCTTTGGTTTCCTTATTTTCCAAACTCTTCATAAACTGCTCCAGTGTCTGGCATTTTTCATCTGTCAATGCGCTCGCTGCACAATAAGCATCCGCACATCCCAGCTTTCCGCAATAACATTGCTTTCCTTCCGGGACCAGAATCATATGCCCAAATTCACCGGCTTTCTGATTCTCTCCCTGTATTAATTTTCCATCAATACAAAATGCTCCACCAAGAGTATTATTCAGAGACAGATACAGTGCATTTTTATATCTGTCTAAATCTTCTGCCATCATTGCTGCATTTGCATCGTTCACAAAATATACAGGAAGCGAGAATGTCTGCTCAAGAAAACCAAGACTATAGTTTTCTAATTGAAGCGCATGTGATTTGATCAGTATTCCATCACCTGGCTTTATAATTCCCGGAACAGAAATACCAATTCCAAGAATTCTGTCCTGATTTTCTACATCTGCAAGAAAATGATGCAGTTCTTCTCTGAGCCGTGAATAATAAGAAGCTTCTGTTGAAAATTCCAGCCGGATTCTTTCATACTTTTCAATTTCGGATTTCAGATTTACAAGCACAAACCCTACATGTTTTGCAGTAATTCTAATTCCAACCGCATAACGATAAGCAGGATTTATACTGATCATTTTTGCTTTTCGTCCGCCTGTAGATTCATACTCTCCCATTTCAACTGCAATTCCACTGGCAAGCAGCTCATTTACATTAGACAAGACCGTTGGCATACTGAGATTCAGATTTCTGGACAATTCCACTTTAGACGTTGCCTTATGATTTATAATATAATTGATAATTTGAAATTTTGTACTGTTTTTCTTTTCTGTTCCAGCCATCTCAAAGTTTCCTTTTATAAAGTATTTTATAAAAGAATCTTACCTTTTCCGGATGGATTTGTAAAGTCACTTTTGTACAAAAAACATTATACTCCGCTTATTCTTCTCCTAGATAATATCTGCCATATGCATCTGCTGCCTTGATCGCTGCAAATACACTCTCCGGTGTAACCGTAAATGGCATATTGTGGAGTGTATCACCTTCTGCACAGGCAGCTTTTGCAACCTCCATAAGCTGTTCATCTGTTACATTTCCGGCTCCGAGTTCTTCAAATGTGACCGGAAGTCCCACTTCTATACACCACATAATAATTTCTTCCAATTCTTCATGTGGGACATTTTCCAGTACCAGCTGTACCAGGGTTCCAAATGCAACCTTTTCACCATGATACATATGATGGCATTCTTCCAGTACTGTCAGACCATTGTGGATTGCATGAGCTCCTGCAAGTCCGGCACTTTCAAATCCAATTCCGGAAAGCAGAGTATTTGCCTCAATGATCTTTTCCACTGCCGGAGTACATACGCCTGCCTCCAGAGCAATTTTAGCTTTCACGCCTTCTTCCATCAGGGTATCAAAGCAGAGTTCCGCCAGTGCCATTGCAGCACCTGTTGTGTTTCCACCTGCGCAGGAAGTTGCTTCACTTCTCTGGCATGCTCTTGCCTCAAAATAAGTTGCAAGCGCATCACCCATACCTGCTACAGTAAGTCTGCTTGCAACTTCTCTCTGAACCGGGATTCCGGCTTCTTTCGCACATTCTTTTTTGCGTTTCAACTTATTTTTCAACTGCCCTGAATGTAAATTTGATCGGCTGGTAATCGCCTGTTGTCAGTGGTAATGGCAGGCCCGCTTTCATAAGTGCCGCACCTGTATACACCTTGCCGGTAGCAATGTCTTCATATTTCATATCTGCATCCAGACCCTGTGGGTAGAACAGATAGATATGCGGATTTGCTTCGCTGTGAAGTCTTACGCCACATACGATTGTCTCTTTCTTATCCTTGGATACAAACTGCCAGAGCACATGATTGTTGTTTTTAAATGGATTTACAAGGCGGTAGTAATCTCCAGTCTGTACCAGATGTTCCATTTCTTTATATTTCAGAATCTGCTCTCTTGCAGTCTTTTTCTCTTCTTCAGACATCTTCATCAAATCCAGCTCGTATCCGAAAGTTCCTGCTGATGCTACGATTCCTCTTGTCTCAAATGGTGTAATTCTTCCAGACTGATGGTTCGGACACACACTCACATGTGATCCCATCGCACTGATCGGATATCCAAACGATGTACCATACTGGATCTTCAGTCTATCGATCGCATCTGTATTGTCACTGCACCAGATCTGCGGAGAGTAATAAAGCATTATCTCGCTTGCCAAACCAGCCATCATCCAGAACAAACATATCAAGACCGATATTCTTTGCTTCTTCTGCAATGTGGTACAATTTATCTGCGTCAAAATCAAAGTATGTAGCTTCCCAGTTATTTACCAGAACTGGTCTCGGCTGATCAACATATTTACTGCGGATCAGGTTGCTTCTGTATGCATCATGATAATTTCTGGAAAGCTTTCCAAAACCTTCTGCGGAATATGTCATGATCACTTCCGGAGTCTCAAAAATGTCTCCGTTTTCCAGAGTCCATGACCTAGATGCGTTCTTTCCATCTGACGTTCCATATTATGTTTTCCATAAAAATGAACCGCATCCAGTTCTCTGTATTCATAGTCCATCTCCATGGACATTGCTTTTTTTACTGTGACCGGTGCGGTACCTGTATTTTCCAGACGTACTGCTCTTGTGATCACATCAAGCTGTGGAAATACACCATAAAGAAGATGAGCACGCAATCCGCTGGCATGGTCTTTCAGAACAATTTCGAGTGTTTCTGCCTCATCTTCCTTTGCAAACATTGCCGGAAGTCCCTTGAGGCTGTATTTTCCTTTTGAAATCTCATAGGATTCATATTTCAGGTTTGCAGTGTCACTTCCGTCCGCCTGCTCTGTCTCCAGGCCATTGATACGATAATCACCATTTCCATATGCTGTATATTCCTGAGGAAGAGTATCCAGGGAAAATGTCTTATCGCTTCCTGCTTCATAAGGATTTCCGCTTTTCCATATAATTCTATCCCGTTTTTGTACACTTTTCCACAAACATCAGAATAAACCGGGGAACTCTTGACAACAAGAAATGTTGTGTTATAATTCATTTAACATTTAAGTTAAATATTAAATGAAGGGGGGAATGACTTTGGGTATGCAGGACACTCTTCACGCCCTTGCCGATCCTACAAGACGTGAAATACTTAACCTTCTCAAGCAGTCTCGATTATCAGCCGGCGAGATCAGCAATCATTTTTCTATTTCCGGTGCCGCCATTTCTCGTCATCTGTCTGTTTTAAAAGATGCAGATCTGATTCGTAACGAACGAGAAGGAAAATTTATCTATTACGAACTCAATGCTACCGTACTCGAGGAAATCCTCTTATGGATCAACGAATTAAAAGGAGAGAAAAATTATGATCAGACAAAATAAAAAAATGCTTTTACTTACATCCATTATAACACTGCTTCCAGTTTTTATAGGTCTGTTTTTATGGAATCAATTACCTGATTCTGTTGCAACACATTTTGGACTGGATAATCAGCCGGACGGATATTCATCCAAAGCCTTTGCAGTGTTTGGCCTGCCTCTGATTCTGCTGGCAGTTCATTTAGTATGTGTGGTCGCAACAAACATTGATCCCAAATCAAAAGATATTAATAAAAAAATATTCAGGGTTCTATTATGGATCTGCCCGTTGGTTTCCTTGTTTGTCTCCACTGTAATCTACGGATACAGTTTAGGATATGATTTTGATATGTCTTATCTATGTGGGATCCTCATTGGAGTTCTTTATCTTGTTCTTGGAAATTTTCTCCCTACAGTAAAGCCAAACTATACGATTGGTTTTCGTATTCCATGGACATTAAATGATCCTGATAACTGGTATCACACTCATCGCTTCGGTGGAAAATGCATGGTAATCGGAGGAATCATTATGATCCTTACCTCACCACTGCAAAACATGTGGATACTGCTTGCCGCTGCAATCGTTCCCTGCCTTTTGCCAGCGATTTATTCTTATCTGTATTACCGCAAATCCTGATTCTTTAACTTCATATTTTATTTGTTGAAGGTAATGTATTTATCATATTCTATTGACAAAATCCTCCTTAATGCTGTAGGTTAATAGTTAATCAACGTGTTAAATTATTAAAGGAGAGGAAATCAATCATGAATTGAGAAATCATTACCTTCATTGCAATGGCACGTAGATTCTTCCCGGCTGGTATCTGTGGACTGCTGCTGGCAGCTATCATTGCAGCCTCTATTTCCACTGCAGACTCTCAGTTATTAGTTGCCTCCAGTTCCTTCACTGCAGACTTGTACAAGCCTTTCTTCCGCAAAAAAGCAACCGAGAAAGAGACTCTGTTCGTAGGACGTGTACTTGTACTGGTTCTCTCACTGATTGCTTTTGTAATTGCTAATTCCAAGGGCAGCGGTGCACAGGCTATCATGGATATGGTCGAAAATGCATGGGGTGCCTTTGGTGCCTCCTTCGGACCTACCATCCTGCTGTCTCTGTTCTGGAAACGATTTAATTACCAGGGTGCTGTAGCCGGTGTCATCTCCGGATTTGTGATCGATCTGGGCTGGCTGTTAACTGGTATGACCGCTTCCACGGGTATCTTTGAAATTGTTCCGGGATTCTTTGGAAGCCTTGTAGTAGCTATTATTGTTGCAAAACTTACTTCTGCACCAAATGAAAAAGCGGTTGCCATTTTTGAACAGGGCACCAGCAAAAACGCTGATTGAGTTCACAGATTCAGGAATGCCTTTTGGCATTCTTGGATCATTTTTTTATTAATGAAAGCCCCAGTTTCATAATCCCTGCCAAAACCATAACCCCTATGGGATTCATCTTAAATTTTTGCAAAAGTATAAAACATATCACAAAAATTATCACCAGGCTCCAATTTGTATTTATCAACTTAATAACTGCATTCCCCCAGAATGCGGTTATTAAAATTGATATACCTGCTGAAGCGATCATCGCTATGACTGCCGGTCTTAAAGCATTCAATATTCCCTGCAGCATTCCCATCTTTCTATACTTCAGATATACTTTCGCAATGATCATAACGATCACACAAGATGGCAGGATACATCCACCTGTAGCTACAACTGCTCCCGGAATCCCAGCAACTTTAATTCCAACAAAAGTTGCTGCATTTATTGAGATTGGACCCGGAGTCATCTGTGAGATTGTCATCAGATCCGTAAATTCTGATATATCCAGCCAGTGATGGATCGTCACCACCTGTTCCTGGATCAACGGCATTGCCGCATATCCACCTCCAAAACTGAACATTCCCACCTGCAAAAAACTTACAAACAAATATAAATAGATCATTTCTCTCCTCCCTTCTTTGAAAGGAAAGTTCGGATCACGCCGATCATTCCACAGGCAATGATTATATATACAACATTGATGTTAAATATACAGGACCCGGCAAATGCTCCGGCCATGATCAGTAAAGAAATCCTGTCTTTTTCCTGCACAATCCCCGCACCCATTTCATAAACCACAGATACAATCACCGCTCCAACACCTGCCTGCATTCCTTCAAGTATCTGACTGATAATATAGCTGTCCCTAAATGAATGATATCCGACTGATATCACCGAAATGATCAGAAACGGCGGAATGATCGTTCCCAGGATTGCAGTCATAGCTCCCAAAATCCCCGCCAGTTTATAGCCAACAACAATTGCTCCATTTACTGCAATCGGCCCTGGTGAAGATTGGGCAATTGCAACCAGATCCAGCATTTCATTCTCGTCAATCCAATGATAATCATCCACAAATTTCTTTTTCATCAGCGTCACGATCACATAACCGCCGCCAAATGTAAATGTGCTGAGATATAAACATGAAAAAAACAGCTTTCGTAATACATCTCCTTTACCCTTAGCTTCTTCTTTCATTTTGCATCCTCCACTATTCTACTCCCACTATTACAGATGTATTTTTATCATCTAATGCATCTTAATTTTCTTTTTTTCAGTTATCACAGATACATTTGGGACACTAATATATCTTCTCTTTATGTAATTCTATATCCGAGGATACTTTTTTACAACCGATTACATCTTCAATTTACATTTATTTAGACTTTAAGATACTATTAAACTTATTATCACATATAAATTCATCTTGACTAATATAATTCTCGATTTAAAGATACTTTCTTACAATGAAATTCATCCGCAATAACCTAAAATCACTATTGTAGATACTTTCTCCCAATAGATTGTATCTACAACACCAGAAAAATTGCCATTGTAGATACTTTCTTCCTATAGATTTCCCATAAATCCCGAAAAAATGCTTTTGTTTGTATGTTAAACCACAACAAGACCGCCAATGGCGGTCTCGTGTTTTCTTACTCAATATTTTCTTATCAGAAATTACTCTCTTTTCTGTTTGTCTGCTCTCTGCAGGCATTTCCTATATTTGTCAGGCAAAGTACTGTTGCGATCAGGAAAAGTCCCGGGATCAGGATGATCCACCAGGATCCTGTCATCAGTGCTTTATCTGACAGAGACAGCATACTTCCCCAGGTTATAACTTCTATTGGAAGACCAATTCCCATAAAGCTCAAGGTAGCCTCAGAAATCATTGCAGTTCTTACATTCATGACTACCATAAACATGATCGATGAGAAGAAGTTTGGTACCAGATGCTTCCACAAAACACGGAAGAACCCTGCTCCCATACATTTTGCTGCGATGATGTACTCGCTGTTTCGAATCTGTCGAACCTCGGTACGTACTACTTTTGCAATACTGGTCCAGCTGGTCACGCCGATTACAAACGACAGGCTGAGGATGTTCGCATTTCCCAGTATAGCCTGCAGTAAAATGATCAAAAGCAGTGTTGGTATACTCAAAAAAACTTCTGTAAATCGCATGATCATTTCATCAAGCCACGCCGGTGCCACACCACTGAAGGCGCCAACTACCACCGCTATAAAAGTAGAAATCACCGTAGCCAATCCACCGATCAGAATTGAAATTCTTCCCCCATACCAGATCATGGAAAAGATATCTCTTCCCATGGTATCTGTTCCAAAAAGGAACTCCGCATTTGGAGCCTTATTATAATTAAGAAGATCCATATAAGCAGGATCCTTTGTCATGATCAGTTCTGCTCCCAGACAGCCCAGTATGATAAGAATCAATATTACTGCTGAAACAACTGGTTTACCTTCGTACCACTTTTTCTTTGATTTTGAAATTACAGTTTCTGTTTTTCTGATTCCTGCCAGTTCAAATGAATTATTCGTCATCCTTCCACCACCTCCGATTTCTCGGTTATCACTTCATCCTTCATACGAGGATCAATCTGTTCATTGATAGTCTGACTGACGATATTACAGAAAATAACCAGGATTCCTGACATCATACAAAGCAGCATCAGCAGATTGTAATCATGATATCTGGCGCTCTCATAAGACAGAGCTCCTATTCCAGGATACGAAAATACACTTTCTACAACATAAGTTCCGCCAAGTACATGCGAAACTGCAATAGCCATGATGCTTAAGTAAGCAGGCATTACGTTTCGAACACAGTGTCTGAACATAAGCTTTTTCTTATCCAGTCCCTTGGCCTTCGCCAAAAGCACGTAATCCGCACGAACCTCTTCAAGAATCTTATTTCGGATCATATAAGCGTAGTACCACAGATGCTCCAGAACTACGATCGTCAATGGCATGATCAGATGAATCACCCTGTCTCCGATATCGCCTGCCTTTCCAGTACTGTAAGCGCCACTGCTTGGCAGGATTTTGAGATTTACGGAGAAAATAAGAATCAGCACCAGCGCCATCCAGAACTCGGGAATACAGCTGGATATCGTTCCCAGTTTACATAAGATTCTGTCTGCCAGCCGGTTTTCGTACCAGGCACACAGGATTCCCAGAAGCAATGCTCCCGCGAACATAATGACAAATCCGATTCCTCCCAGCAAAAGCGTGTTGCCAATACGACCGCCGATCACTTCCAATACATCCTGCTTGTATTTAAATGAAATACCAAATTCTCCATGAAAAGCATTTTTTACCCATTTCACATACTGCACAGAAATTGGCTCGTTCAGTCCCAGTTTTTCCATAGCCCATTCACGTTCTTCCGGGCTCATCTTTTCTGTGCGGTCACCATAATAAGAAATCAGTGGATCTCCCGGTGCCAGACGTGCCACATAAAATACAGCAACAGACAATATAAATACTGAGATCAGGAATATCAGGCATTTTTTACCATAGTAGACTAACTTTTTTTGTCTCATTATATGCTGCACCCCTTTCCGTCAGCCGGGAGCATTGCAAAATGCTCTGGTGACACTTCTGTCCACACACTGTTTTCCATTCCTTCGCCATCATAATACTGCAGGACTCTTTTTCTTTCTCTGATCGGGTCCGGCACAGGAATTGCAGACAGCAGTGTTTTTGTATAAGGGTGCACCGGATTGGAATACAATTCCTCCGACGGTGCCAGTTCTACTAGTTTTCCATGATACATTACCCCAACACGGTCACAGAGATATTCAACCATAGCCAGGTCGTGAGCAATAAACAAGAATGTAAATCCGTGCTCCTCCTGCAGATGGCGGAACAGGTTCACGATCTGTGCCTGTATGGAAACATCCAGAGAAGCGATTGGTTCATCCGCTACCAGAAATTCCGGCTCCATACATAAGGATCTGGCTATTGCCACGCGCTGTCTCTGACCGCCGGACAATTCGGATGGATAACGATCCAGAAAACTGTTCTCAAGTCCTACATATTCCATCTGAAAGGCTGCTTCTTTTATATAGCTTCCTCGAGGTGGTGTAATATGCTGGATTCTCATTGGTTCCGTAATAATATCTGACACCTTCATCTTCTGATTCAGACTGGAGGCAGAATCCTGAAAGATCATCTGGCGTCTGGTCTGAAGCATTTTTTTATTCTTTCTGAATTCTTTTTTGTCACAGATATTTACATCTTTGTACCAGATTTCTCCCTGAGCCGGCTGATAGATATTCATCAGACATCTGGCTACGGTAGATTTTCCGGAACCGGATTCTCCTACCAGACCAAAAATTTCGCCTTTGTGGATCTGGAAAGAGACATCATCCACAGCCTTTACTTTGATCTTTTTCGTCAGATGAAACTGCTGGGTCAGATGCCTGACATCTAATAATACTTCTTTACTCACTGCACTGTCCTCCCATAGGTGATTTGATCTTTGGTGCCCTTGGGTCCAACAGCCAGGTTGCCGCATAATGCGTGTCTGTGATCTTAAACATAGGCGGCATTTCTTCATAATCAATGTTCAAGGCATATTTATTTCGACATGCAAAAGCATCCCCCTTAGGTGGATCGATCAGTGTAGGCGGCATTCCAGGAATCGTGTACAGACTTTCTTTTCCATTTGCAAATGCCGGAAGTGATCTCATCAGGCCCCAGGTATATGGGTGTCTTGGATCATAATATACTTCCTCCGCTGTGCCGATCTCCACGATCTTGCCCGCATACATTACTGCTACCCTGTCCGCAACACGGGCAACTACTCCCAGATCATGGGATACCAGTATGGTGGCTGTTCCAAGCTTCATCTGGATTTCGCGCAGAAGATCCAAAATCTGTGCCTGTATTGTCACATCCAGAGCCGTAGTCGGCTCATCTGCGAATAAAATATCCGGATCCGCTGCCAGAGCAATCGCCATAACACATCTCTGGCGCATTCCGCCGGAGAACTGCCATGGATACTGATGATAACGTTCCTTTGGATGAGAGATACCCACCAGTTCCATAAGTTCCAGAACCTTTTGGTTTACCTGTTCTTTTGTATAGTTCTTATTATGTATCAACACTGCTTCCGCAATCTGTTTTCCAATTTTAATCGTTGGATTCAGGGAAGTCATAGGATCCTGAAAGATCATGGAAAAAATTCTTCCACGAAGCTTCTGCATCTCTTTTTCCCGATAACAGGTGATATCCTGCCCGTTAACACTGATACTTCCCTCTTTGATCCTGGCACTTGGCGGCAAAAGCTTCATGATACTTTTGCAAAGTACGCTCTTTCCGCATCCGGATTCTCCAACTATAGCCAGCACTTCTCCCTTTTTTAATGAAAAAGAGACATCTCTTACCGCCTGGACCTCTCCCGAAGGACCATCTATGCTGACTGAAAGATTTTTGACCTCTAATAAATGTTCCATTTTCAACCCTTTTTCCGCTCGTGTAAAAAGGGGGCACTCCACGTGCCCCCGTCACAACCCTTATCTCGTTTTGTTATTCAATAGTCCAGTCTGCAACATTCCAGAAAATACCAACTCCGTGATGTCCCATAATGGTATCAGGATTGATTCCCTTGATATTGCTGTCAGCAACATAGTTTGCATCGATATAACAGATCATTGCATAAGCCGGATCCTCTGCAAGAGCTTTCTGGAAATTAGCATAAGCTTCTTTACGAACTTCCGGATCAGCGGACTGTCTTGCTTCTGTCAGATATTTATCAACTTCTTCGTTAGAGTAGCTGGAGTAGTTTGCTCCCTTATCTGTTCCAAATACTTTATATGTATGATCGTCAGCATCAAACGGGCTTCCCCATCCGATCAGGAATGCCATCTGTCCTGCCCAGTCTGTTTGTGCCGGGATTTCTACAGATACATCCATACCGATTTCCTTCAGTTCCTGTGCTGCGATCTGAGCCATGTCAATACGTACCTGGTCTCCGGCACTTACACTGATCACAAAACCTACTTTTTCGCCGTCGCGGTAGTAGAATCCATCATCACCCATTTCACATCCGGCAGCTTCAAGGATTTCTTTTGATTTTTCCGGATTGTAATCATAGTGTTCAACATCTTCACAGTTGTAGATATTTCTCTGAAGAGGACCATAAGCAGGCATTCCCTGTCCCAGGATAACTGCGTCGATGATTGCCTGACGGTCAAGTCCGTAGCATACTGCCGGGATCAGGTCACGGTTTTTCTGCCAGTATTCGTTTCCAAAGTTAAACATGATTCCACGATAATCAGCAGTCTTCATATCATAACATGTATAAGCATCGTCTCCGGCAAAAGCTGCTGCATCCTTTGGAGTTAAAAGAGCCAGATCCAGTTCTCCGGATTTTAACTGAAGAGCTTTTGCATTGTCATCTGGTACGATCTTAAATACGATTTTATCGATAGAAGGCTCACCTTTGAAGTAATCTTCATTTTTAGCAAGTGTGATAGCCTGACCTTCATCCCAGGATTCAATTTTGTATGGGCCTGTTCCAACCGGGTTACGGAAGAAATCAGATGTCTGCATATCCTCGCCCTCAAGCAGGTGTTTAGGAAGAACTGCCATTGTCATATAGTCAAGAAATGCAACGTTTTTGTCCTCAAGTTTGAATTCAACTGTATGGTCATCAACCACGTTGATCTCTTCTACGTCTTCGTAGTTTGGTGCATTCTCAGAACCATTTTCCGGATCCATGATAGCTTCGATCGTAAATTTAACATCGTCTGCTGTAACAGGTTCGCCATCCTGCCATTTAGCATCTTCTGCCATGTGGAATGTGTAGGTATTTGTTGCATCATCAAATTCCCAGCTTTCTGCCAGTCCCGGAACTACCTGATTGTCTCCGTCATGAGCAGTTAATCCGTTAAAGATCAGAATATTGATCTCGCCATGTTCGTCCATAGCCGGGTTGATTCTGGTATAATCTCCGCTTCCGTATACCAGTGTTGTTTCTTCATCTGCCAGTACAGGCACTGTGGTTCCGGCGCTGACCAGTGATACAGTCAGAAGCATTCCGGCAATTGTTAAAATCCCCTTTTTCATTATCTGTTCCCTCGCTTTTTATTTGGTAACTTAACTTACTCAATGATACCAAAACGGTCTGGCATCCATAAGCCCTGTAGGGGGATATTGATGTATTCCTATTTATGACGTACATATTCCATTTCAACATATTTAATCCGATGATATGCTCTCGACATAAAAAAAGGAAGCCGTTATTCACGACTTCCAAGTCTTTCCTTAAAATCCATATAACCAAACTCTGTAAGCTGCTGCATCGTATTGTCAGCATGTCTGAGCCAGATATTCGGCAATGACATTCCGTTAAAGGTGTTATTTTTACATGTAGTATAGATGGCCATGTCTCCAAACATCAGAAGATCTCCATATTCCGGAAGCTGTCGGAATTTATACTCTCCGATCACATCTCCTGACAGGCAGGTCGGCCCTCCAAGGCGAACAGTGATTCCACCCTCTTCTGTCTCATCTGTTCCCAAAAGTGGCGGAAGATAAGGCATTTCCAGTACATCCGGCATATGACAGGCTGCGCTGGCATCCACAATTGCAATCTGTGTCTCTCCATTTTTCAGAACATCCAGCACACTGGTCAGGAGAAAGCCTGCATTTAATGCCCACGCTTCTCCGGGTTCAAGGTAAACCTCTGCCTTCCATTCCTCTTGTACCATACGGATACAACGTTCCAGTCTTTCAATATCGTAACCTGGTCTTGTGATATGGTGGCCACCGCCAAAATTGATCCACTTTACTCTGGAAGCGAGATCACCAAAATGCTTCTTTACTGAAACAAGAGTTGTCTCCAGATCATCGGAATCCTGCTCACAGAGTGTATGGAAATGAAGACCATCAAGTAAATCCAGAAGCTCCGGATTTTTCTGGAATGCTTCATCCCACTGTGCTCTTGTTGTTCCCATACGGCTTCCCGGTGCACAGGGATCATAGATATCATGACCCTCCTGTGTGGAGCATTCCGGATTAATTCGAAGCCCCACGCTCTTTCCTGCTTCTTTTGCCTTTGCACCAAAACGCAGGAGCTGTGATGGTGAATTAAACACAATATGGTCTGCATACTGAAGAAGTTCCTCAAATTCATCAGCCTTGTAGCCTGCACAGAATACATGAACCTCTTTTCCCGGCATCTCCTCTGCTCCGAGTCGTGCCTCAAACAGTCCGCTGGCCTCCGTACCTGCAAGATACGGCTCAAAAAAACGATAGCAGTCATAATTGCTGAACGCTTTCTGAGCCAGAAGCATCTTACAGTCTGTTCGCTCGGACACTTCACCAAGCAGCTTTGCGTTTTTTATAAGAGCTTTTTCATCCAGAATGTAGCAGGGTGTTTTTAGATTCTGGAATTCCGGCGGAATTCTTCCGCCGGTGGCTGCAAACGGAGCTCTTTTATCCAACCCTTCCATCAGTCTACCAGCTTTGGATCGTGGTTTTCGCTGCGTGGCAGACCATAACGGTCAAGTGCATCCAGGAACGGATCTGGATCAAATTCTTCTACAGTATACACACCTGGTCTGATCCATTTTCCGGTCAGCATCATAAGTGCTCCGCACATTGCCGGAACACCTGTTGTATAGCTGATTGCCTGGCTTCCTACTTCGTGATAGCATTCCTGATGATCACATACATTGTAGATATAGTAGGTTTTTTCTTTTCCATCTTTTACACCTGTAAAGATACATCCGATATTGGTTTTTCCTTTGGTACGTGGTCCAAGGCTTGCAGGATCCGGAAGCAGTGCTTTCAAAAACTGGATCGGAACGATTTCCTGTCCATTGTACTGGATCGGTGTTGTGGAAAGCATTCCTACATCTTCAAGGCAACGCATATGATCCAGATAACTCTGTCCGAAAGTCATGAAGAAACGAATACGTTTTACACCCGGGATTGTTTTTGCAAGAGACTCAATCTCCTCATGGTGGAGCAGATACATATCCTTGTCTCCAACCTGGTCAAAGTTATATTCTCTCTTGATATCCATCGGCGGGATTTCTACCCAGTGTCCGTTTTCCCAGTAGCTTCCCGGTGCACTTACTTCACGAAGATTAATCTCAGGGTTAAAGTTTGTCGCAAATGCGTATCCATGATCACCGCCGTTGCAGTCCAGGATATCGATGGTATCAATCTGATCAAATTCATGCTTTAATGCATAGGCACAGTAAGCCTGTGTAACACCCGGGTCAAATCCACATCCAAGAAGTGCTGTAAGTCCTGCATCTTCGAATTTTTTACGGTATGCCCACTGCCAGGAATAATCAAAGTATGCAGAAAATCCTTCTTCTTTGCAGCGTTTTTCATAAATTGCACGCCACTCCGGATCGTCAGTATCTTCCGGCTCATAGTTTGCTGTATCCATATAGTTTACGCCACATGCCAGACATGCATCCATGATCGTCAGGTCCTGATACGGAAGTGCAATGTTCATTACCAGATCTGGTTTGTAGCTGTTGATCAGTTCGATCAGCTGATCCACATCATCTGCATCCACCTTATCTGTAGTAAGAACTGTTTTTGTCTTTCCTTTCAGTTTTTCTACAAGCGCATCACATTTTTCCTTTGTACGGCTTGCAATACACATTTCTGTAAATACCTCATCAACCTGGCAGCATTTCTGAATTGCCACACTGGCTACTCCTCCGCAGCCGATCACTAATACTCTACTCATAATTTTTCTCCTTTTTTATGTTGATATATTACTGTTTTCTATTAATATTATTTTGCAATCGCCAGAAGCAGTTCACGAAGGACCTTGCAGGCTGTTGCAGTTGAAACACCGCTCGCATCCAGCATAGGAGCCAGTTCATTGACATCTGCCCCTACCAGATTTGCCTGAGAAACGGTACGGATTGCTTTAAGAAGCTCTAAAAAGCTCACGCCACCCGCCTCCGGAGTTCCTGTCCCCGGAAATACCGATGGATCCATACAGTCCAGATCAATTGTAAAATATACCGGAACCTGTTTCTCTTTCAGCTCTCTGACTGTTTCTTCCAGTCCTTCAAAAGTAAACGGATGAAAATCTGTGTGTCTGGAAGCAAACTGAAATTCTTCTCTCTCACCGCTTCGGATACAGAACTGATGGATATGGCCGTCTCCCACAATTTCATGGCATCTTCGAAGAACACAGGCGTGACTTAATTTTGCTCCGAGATAATCATCTCTCAGATCTGCATGAGCATCAAAATGAATAATATGAAGATCCGGATATTTTGCAGCTGCGGCACGCACTGCTCCCAATGTTACCAGATGTTCTCCTCCCAGAAGTAGTGGAAATTTTCCGGCTTTCAAAATTTCTTCTGCTCTCTTTTGAATGTCTGAAAGTGCCATTTCACTGCTTCCAAAGCAAAGCTCCAGATCTCCACTGTCAAATACGCTGATGTCTATAAGGTCTTTATCCTGATACGGACTGTAGGTCTCCAGGCCAAAACTCTCATGGCGCATGGCTGATGGACCAAAGCGGGCACCCGGACGAAAACTTGTTGTAGAATCAAACGGCGCACCATAAAGAACAATGGATGCTTCCTCAAAACTGCTTTCGCAGCCGATAAAAGTTTCTATATTAGGTAAGATCATAAATTAATCCTCCACTTCTTTCAGCATGTCTTCCAGAAAAGCCGGAAGATAAAATGCCCCTTTATGGAGTCTGGTCGTATAGTAACGTGTACGGAGATTTAATGCATTCCATGCCTCTGCATCCAGGTCATCCACCGGATGATATTTTTTACTTGCAAATCCGAACAGCCAGTAACCTGCAGCAAAGGTTGGGATATGTGCCTGATAAACACGGCTGATCTGGAAGGTGCTGGCAATCCTTTTATGACTGCGCTGCATTGCATGCGCATCTTCTGCGTAGAACGGGCTTCCCTGCTGGTTTACCATAATCCCGTCATCCTTCAGCGCATTGTAACAATTTCCGTAAAATTCACGGGTAAACAATCCTTCAGACGGACCAAACGGATCAGAGGAATCCACGATGATAAGATCATATCTTGCTTCACATCTTCGGATAAATCTCAGCGCATTTTCATAATGAAGATGTACTCTTCTGTCATCCAGTCTGCAGGCATTTCCCGGAAGATAGGCACGACAGGCCTCAACAACCATCGGATCCATTTCTACCAGATCAATGTGACGTACTCTGTCATATCTGGTCAGTTCACGGACAACGCCGCCATCTCCGGCACCGATCACCAGAATGTCTCTTGCCTCTTTATGGACCGACATCGGCACATGCGTGATCATCTCATCATAAATAAATTCGTCACGCTCTGTCAGCATTACATTTCCGTCCAGAGTCAGCACTCGACCGAATTCCGGTGTCTCAAAAATATCAATTCTCTGATACTCACTCTGTCTGGAATAAAGCTGGCGGTTTACACGGATGCTGTGTTTCACATCTGGTGTATGAAATTCTGAAAACCACATTTCCATTGTCATTCCCTCCCTGTCAGAACATTCAGTCTCAAAATATCCGGATCTTCCGGTCCTGTCATATTACAGCCCTTTGCCTTTGCATATTCAATATAATCCAGGATCTCTGCTGTGATACGTTCTCCCGGTGCAAGAATCGGAATTCCAGGTGGGTAGCACATTACAAATTCACTGCAGACCTTACCCTCGGTTTCACGAAGCGGCAGGCTGCATTTATCCGCATAAAAAGCATCCTGCGGGCTGGTCACTACCTGTGGATCAATATATTCCTGGCTCAGAAGTCCTGAACCATCTGTCTGAAAACGTCTGCGGATCTCTGCGAGCGCGCTCACAAGCCGCTCTACTTCCTGCGCACGGTCTCCAATGGAAAGATACGCAAGAATATTACCGATATCTCCAAACTCTATCTGAATATCATATTCGTCACGCAGAATATCGTACACTTCGATTCCAGCAAGTCCGATATCCAACGTATGTACACTCAGTTTCGTTATATCAAAATCAAAAACGGAATCTCCGTTTACCAGTTCTTTGCCAAACGCATAATAACCGCCGATCGCATTGATTTCCTCTCTGGCGTATTCTGCCATATCGGCTACCTGGTGAAAAATCTGACGACCGCGCTGTGCAAGGTTTCTTCTTGAAATATCAAGGCTTGACATAAGAAGATAGCTTCCTGAGGTCGTCTGTGTCAAGTTGATGATCTGGCGCACATATCCTGCATGTACGTCCGGACCAGTAAGAAGAAGGCTTGACTGTGTAAGACTTCCTCCACTCTTATGCATGGACACAGCTGCCATATCTGCACCTGCTGCCATGGCAGAAACCGGAAGACCTCCTCCAAAATAAAAATGCGTTCCATGTGCCTCATCTGCCAGGCAAAGCATTCCTGCATCATGGGCCATCTTGACGATTGCACGCAGGTCACTGCATATTCCATAATAAGTCGGATTGTTTACCAGTACTGCAACTGCCTTTGGATGTTCTTTTATTGCTTTCTCCACTTGTTCCCTTTTCATTCCAAGGGAAATTCCGAGCCGCTGATCCACCTCCGGGTTTACATAAACAGGAATCGCACCGCATAAAACAAGTGCATTCAAAACACTCCTGTGGACATTACGAGGCAGTATAATCTCATCTCCACGTTTGCAGGCAGTCAGGACCATCGTCTGTACGGAACTTGTCGTGCCTCCTACCATCAAGAATGCATGTGCTGCTCCAAAAGCATCTGCTGCCAGTTCTTCTGCCTCCCGTATTACTGATACCGGATGGCAGAGATTATCCAGTGGCTTCATACTGTTAACATCGACACCTACACATTTTTGTCCCAGAAATTCTGTCAGTTCCGGATTGCCTCTTCCTCGTTTATGGCCAGGTACATCAAATGGTACAACCCTCATACGACGGAAAGTCTCCAGAGCTTCATGTATTGGTGCATGATTCTGGTTTAATTTAAAACGACTTCCTTTCATCATTCCTCCAATTCCAGTTTCCTTTGTATCAACCCTTAATCTACATTCCACAGACTGAAGAACAAAGCGGACAAGTCCGCTTCAAACTCCCTGAATTCCTCAATCTTTGAGGGACTTGTTACGCTTTGCGCGCCAGATGCAGTCTGCTTTAGCAGACATATTCCACATGCATCTGGTCGCATCCTCGCGGAGCGTTTTTGTGTAATAGGAACATTACGGAGTAATTTCCTATTACATAAAAAAAAGCAGGTCAGGGCACTAAGCCACAAACCTGCGTTTGATCTATATCCGCATGCGTATCAGAGTCTATATAGCAATCATACTTTTACTACTCTTATTGATCGTTTCACAAGTCTGCGCTTTGGGCGCATCTCGGTTATCAAAGGAACCTACTTATAAAATTTGAGCTTTTAACTCAATCAATAAGGTAACCAAAGTTACCATAATCGGCAGTGGACCCGGCTGTCCGTATGGCCTTAACCCTGATGGGTGGTCCAAAACAATTGCTTTGAAAAGACTCTGTCTGTTACTCTGCATCTTCGTCTCTCAAAATCGAATTTATCATAACACGTAAAAAAAACGCTGTCAATGATTACTTAATTCACCACTTCACTGCGTTTTACATATATTTAATAAAATGCTATACTCAGTTACAATAATAACTCTAAGGACATGAATAAAATGAAAAGAATTGACTTTGAAAACGGAAGCGTGACCGGAAATATTTTAGGTGCAACTCTGCCCATGCTAGTCGCTCAGATTTTAAATTTATTGTATAACATCGTTGACCGTGTCTATATCGCACGAATCCCCAAAGTAGGAACTACTGCACTTGGCGCAGTAGGACTTTGTTTTCCCATCATCGTGATCATCACGGCCTTCTCTAATCTGTTCGGAAGTGGCGGTGCGCCGCTGTTCTCCATTTACAGAGGAAAAAAACAGGAAAACACTGCCGTCCAGATCATGGATACTTCTTTTTCCATGCTCTGCATCTGCGGTGTTTTCCTGATGCTCATCGGCTTTCTGTTTGCCCGTCCAATCCTGGTCGTATTCGGTGCTTCTTCGAATGCCCTTACTTATGCTTATCCTTATATAATGATCTACCTGATTGGAACCTTGCCGTCTATGATCTCCATCGGAATGAATCCTTTTATCAACGCCCAGGGTTATTCAACTATCGGTATGCTTTCTGTTGCCATCGGAGCTGTTGCAAACCTTCTGCTGGATCCTTTGTTTATCTTTGTCCTTGGTTTTGGAGTACAGGGAGCTGCGATTGCCACCATACTCTCTCAGACTTTATCCGCAGCTTTTGTACTGTTTTTCCTTACCAGAAAATCAGAATTAAAAGTCCGCTTTCTCAGGAAAAATGAAATTTCACAATGTACTGCTTATGCCAAAGATATTGTAAGTCTTGGCTCTGCCGGCTTTATCATGCAGCTGACAAACAGCTTGGTAACGATCTGCTGCAACAATGTACTATCTGTTACCGGAGGAGATATCTATATCTCTGTTATGACTATCGTCTCCAGTGTACGCCAGCTGGTAGAGACACCTCTTCATGCCATAAACGAGGGAGCCTCTCCGATTCTGAGCTATAATTATGGTGCATGTCGTCCAAAGCACGTACGCAAAGCCGGTGCTATACTGTCGGTCATGGTTCTCGTCTATACCGCTGTTACATGGAGTATGATCATTTTGATCCCGGAGTTTTTGATCCGAATCTTCAGCTCCGATACCGTGCTGCTGAAAGATGCAGTGATCGCATTAAAACAATATTTTGCAGCATTTATTTTTATGGATCTGCAGTACATCGGACAGACTGTATTTAAGTCTCTGAATAAGAAGAAATTTGCGATTTTCTTCTCCCTGCTCCGCAAAGTATTTATAGTCGTTCCGCTTACCTATCTGATGCCATATGCTTTACATATGGGAACCAAGGGCGTATTCCTTGCAGAACCTGTATCAAATGTGATCGGCGGAAGTATCTGCTTTGTGACCATGCTCTGTACCGTACTGCCTGAACTTAAGAAGATGGAGAAGTAACTGCTTTTTCTTTGCGATTCAGATAAATAAAGAATCCCACATTCAAAATAATTCCTGTCACAGTTGCCACCGGTGCGGCCAGACCGATCTTGGTCAGGCTTGCATTTGGCTGGATACTCATATAGTATGCCAATGGCAATCGAACCAGAAGTGTCTGGACCAGTCCCTGGATCATAACCCAGACGGTCTTATTATTTCCATTGAAATAACCAATCATACTGAACAGAATTGCAGTTACGATTGTCTCCGGTGCAAAACCTTTCAGATAGTCAAAGGCATTCTGGATAACTGAGGCATCGGTTGAGAAAATACCTGCGACTACATCCCCTTTAAACATCACAAGCACAAATACCAGGCATCCAACCACCAGTCCCACTCCGATTCCGGTAAACATGGACTGTTTTGCACGTTTTTTCTTTCCTGCACCTACATTTTGGGATACAAAGGACGCCATGGACTGCATCAGTGAACTTGGTACGAGCATTGCAAAGTTAACGATCTTGCAGGCCACCCCATATCCAGAAGAGGCTTCCAGACCAAGTCGGTTGACAAAGGCACAGAGTGCCAGGAAGGAAAGCTGAGTCAGGAACTCCTGCAATGCAAGTGGCAAACCAATCTGAAGAAATCTCTTACATTGTGGGTTCAGTCTGAAATCACTTTTTTTGATCGTAAACGGCAGATCTTTTTTGATAAGAAGAAGCACGGCAAATACAACGCTGAGCGCCTGTGCTGTAACCGTTGCAATTGCAGCGCCTGCTGCATCCATATGAAATCCGGCTACCAGGACCATATCTCCGATCACATTTACGATACATGCAACCAGTACAAAAAGCAGCGGTGACTTACTGTCTCCCAGCCCACGAAAAATTGCTGACAGCAGATTATAAGCTACAATGAAAAAGATTCCGCCACCGCAGATCCGTACATAACTGGAGGTAAGATCAACTGCCTCAGTCGGTGCCTGCATCAGTACAGAAATCGGACGTGCGAAGCACACCATTACAAAAAACAATGCTATTGAGATGATCGTAAATACAACAACGCCGCCACCTATGACAGCTCCAATTTTTTCCGGTCTTTTTTCACCAAGATAACGGGCGATCAGGACCGTAATTCCCATTGCAAACTGAACTACTACAAAGGTTACCAGGTTCAACACCTGGCTTCCGGTGGAAACTGCTGAAAGCCCTGATGTGGAACCAAATCTACCTACGACCAGGAGGTCAACTGCACCATACGCAGCCTGCAGGATCAAGGCTCCAAGAACCGGCATCATAAATGCAACCAGTTTTTTCAGGATGCTTCCCTGTGTAAAATCTGCTTTATCGTTTGTCATATTCTTTTCTCCTCTCGCACATAATCTGATAGAACTTTTCAATCGTACGGATCATACAATCCGCATCTTCCTCGGAAATATCACTGAGAGAAAGCGCCAGTTCCCAGAAATAATCCTTATCATATTTCTGGGACAGCTTCTTTCCTTCTTCGGTGATGGCTATATATGTGACACGTCCATCCTCCTTGGATGCAAACTTATGAAGATAGCCCTTCGCTTCCATCTCTTTTACGGTTCTGGTCACTCCCGGACGCGGCAGATTCATTGCATCACTGATGTCTGAGATCTTCACCTTAATTCCCTGCTTTTCCAGTTTCTGGATCGTATCCATATACTGAATATAAGACGGCATGACTCCCTGCGGAAGTGGAGGAAGTAATTCCCGTATTCGTTTTGCCTGATAACATGCATCAAGCATTCTCTTAACTTTTTCGTTTGTCATAAAAAGCTCCTGTATAGTTATCTTTGATAATTACCATTGTTAATTATATAGGAGTTGGAGAAATTGTCAAGCTCTCTCTTTCGCTGTAACAAAAAACAGAACTCTGCATTACTGCCGGGTTCTGCTTTTTTCTGAATATGAATATGTGTATTAGCTCCGATTATTTTCGGATAGAATCAACCAATTTACGTGCCTCTGCATGAAGAAACCATCGAGACTCACCGCGAGATTACGAATGCCATAGCATCCCATGACCCACTCCGGGCACAGGATGCCATGTATCTACATCTGGTTTATAACCGCAAAAGAATACAACTCAGTCAGAAATGATTTTCATTTTATTTCAGTTTTTTCTTCAATTCCTGAATCAGCTCAAAGTAATCTCTGTGTTTCATCTCAGGGAAAGCTTTAAGAAGTCGTCCCTGACCGAATACAGTATGATTTGTGATGGAACTGGATAACTCGTCAAACTGTGCCTGAAGTTCTGCTTTTTTCATACGGAGCATTTCAACAGTTTTTTCTTTCTGGGCAGCTGTCGTCTCAAGCAGTTCGGCTTTTGCAAGTGCTGCCTGAACCTTTCTTTCGCCAACCTTCTGCGCTGTATCAATCGTAGTCGTTGCCAGTGTATCACTAAGCTTATCACTCACAATTCTCAGATCTGAGCTGACTTTATCCAATCTGGTAAGTTTCTTATTCAATCCACGGATAACTGCTACTGTTACAATAAAGTCTGCCAGATACACTGCATATAAGATTGCTATCACAACCCACTCCCAGGTTGCCGGTGTATGAGACACCTGATTTTCTACATATTTCTGAAAAACCTTTACTACCATAACGATTGCAAGGCCCCAGATCAGAGAGAACTCCAGGCAGATATATCCATGAAAATTCAACGGTTTATCTGAATAATCCCACCATCTTGCATGGAAACACACATCAAGCAGCCATCCTGCGATCAACTCAACCGCTGTAGCAAGAACAAATCCAAATACAAAGATCATTCCTTCACTCATCTGATGTCCACCACTTTGAATCGTATTAAGCAGGGCAAAAACAGAGAGCACACCAAAGCCATATACCGGGCAGACCGGTCCGTTCAGAAATCCTCTGTTTATTACTTTTCCAAGCGCAACTGCATGAAAAATAACTTCAACTACCCATCCTCCAAAAGAATAGACCAGGAAATACAGGCATATCTGAAAATATGTCATTCCACAAATCACTGCTTATTCCTCCTCTTTCATTTTCAATACAAGTAGCTTCATTATATCAGATAATTCTGTATTTACCTATCTATATCTTAAATAATCAAAGGTTACTTACTCTATCCGCAGCATTCGATACCCAATTCCAATGTGTGTCTGAATATATTGAATTTCATTCTTATCTGATTCAAGTTTTTTACGCAAAGTTGCCATGAAAACTCTAAGAGATGCAACATCATTTTCTGAAGACCTTCCCCATATCTGTTGTGTAATATAAGTATGTGTTAACACCTTACCTACATTACGAGATAATAAGCAAAGAAGTTTGTATTCAATAGGTGTGAGATGTAACTCTTCCCCTCTCATATAAGTACAGCCGGCAGTATAATCAATTTTCAGTTCTCCATTAATAAAAACAGCCGTCTTCTGTATCTCACCAGTCTGAATAACCGCAAGCCGTCTCTGTGTAACACGTATACGTGCAAGCAATTCTTCAACTGAAAAAGGTTTTGTAATATAATCATCCGCACCTGCGTCAAGAGCCTCAATCTTATCAGAATCCTCACTTCTGGCACTGATAACAATAATCGGCATATTGGACCAGGTACGAATTTTTTTTATCACATCTACTCCTTCCATATCCGGAAGCCCCAGATCAAGTAAAATGATATCCGGATTGTGTGAAGATGCTTCCAAAATCGCTTCTCTCCCATTTTCTGCTGTAAGATATTTGTACTCATGTGTTTTTAATGTTGTTACGATCAGATTTCGTATAGGACGATCGTCTTCTACAATAAGAATTGATGTTTTATTCATTTAGTGTTACCTCACTTAACGGTAATGTAAAAACAAAAATACAGCCATGAGGATAATTATCCTTAAGTGTTAATTCCCCTTCATGTGCTTCAATAATCGAATGGCATAATGCAAGGCCCAGCCCCAAACTACGATGACTGTCAGCAATCGTAGTTTTTCCGGTATAAAACATCTCAAATATATGCGATTTCATTTCATCCGCAATCCCCGGTCCATTATCTTCTACACTTATTTGCGCTCTGCCATCTGTTCTTAATCCGCGAATACATATGGTTGAACCTTGCGGTGTATATTTTATCGCATTATCTATCAAATTAACAAGAACCTGAATGATAAGTCGAACATCCATATGTGCGAGAATCAGTTCTTCACATTCCACCTGAATCTTATAAGCATCATGCTTTCGGCTGATATGTCGCAGGGATTCTGCAATAACTTCATCGAGAAGCTGATCTGTGAATTTTATTTTCAATCTTCCATCATTTAATCTTGTGACAGATAACAGATTTTCTACAACACCAATAAGCCATTCTGCATCATCATAAATATCTGTATATATCTGTTGTTTTGTTATATCATCCAAACATCTCTCATTATTCAGCAACATATCAGCATTTCCTGAAATAGAACAAAGCGGAGTTCTCAGATCATGAGAAATTGCTCGCAAAAGGTCTGCCCGCAGCTGTTCGTTTTTCGCCAGAATAGCATTTTTTTCTTTTTCTATTGCATTTTGTGAATTTTCCATTGCAAGCGCACATTCATTGATCACAGAAAGTAAAATGCTATATTCAAAAGAATCCATTGCATCTTTTTTAACTGGTATTCCAATCACTCCGTAGACACTTTCTCCACTACGGATTGAAAGATACAAACATTTTGCACTGCTAAAATGAGTTGTTGTTACTCCAGCGCGCTGTCCATTCTCATATGCCCATCTTGCAACACACTGTTCTTCAGATGTCAGATATTCTCCATTTCTTTTATTAGTATTATTAAAGAACATCTTTCCTTCTGATAAATCATTATTTTTCACAATATATGCAACAATATCTCGATTCAACAAACGTACCAGCTGCTTACAGGTAACACAAAGAATCTCTTCACTGTTTTTCGCCTGTTGAAGTAATCTGTCCGTATCAAATAAGATCTGTGTACGAAATGCCTGTTGCTCAGATAACCGGGCATGATCTTTTAATTTGGCAGCAAGAGTTCCGGTAAGCACTGAAGATATCAACATTATTAAAAATGTCACCGGATAGCCAACTGCATATGTTTGAAAGGACATTCGTGGCTCCGTAAGAAAAAAACAAAAAAGAACAACACTTAAAAACGATCCCACCAGACCGCAGAGATAACCATCCGTTACAATAGATGTGACCAGCACGCCAAGAATATACACTGTAACAATATTGATATCTGTGAAATGAAGTTTCTGAAAAACCAGACCGATCACCGTACAACCTACAAATATTGAAAATGTCAACAAATAATCTTTTATCGATGGTTTTTTAATATATATGGGATGATGATTTTTCTGTCTTTTTGTCCACGCACTATCTTGAATATTCATATTCACTTTTGTTCTTTCACCTGGTATTCCTTCCAGTATTTTTACTAATTGTACTCCTTCTCTTTCATCAGAAGCTTCTTTTTTACTCTCTTTAAGAAAAACACCAACTTTAGATACTATAAAAAGCCCTATACTGAACATCACAAGTACGATCAATACCAGAACTGTCTTTGCCATTCATTTATCACCTCTTGTCCCTAGATATGAAAGCATTTTTGAATTGCCTTATAATCTCCCAGCACGAGAATCGTACTTCCGGCAATAAGAACCGTATTCGGCGATACCGCTATACTGACTTCTCCCTCATTCTTTACTGCAAGAATATTTATATCATATTTTCTTCTGATATCAAGTCCTCCTACTGTTTTTCCAATCCACTCACGGGGAACTTCAACTTCAAATATTGCATGAGAAGCATCTACTTCCATATAATCAAGAATATGATCGTCTGTATAACGGATAGATGCCCATTTTGCCACTTGTTTTTCAGGATAAACCACTTTGTCTGCACCATTACGTAACAGAAATTTTTCCTGTACATCTCGCTCAGCTCTGGAGATTACCAGTTTTGCTCCCAGTTCTTTTAATAGCGATGTTGTCTCAAGTGAATTCTGAAAGCTTTCACCAATCGTAACAAAACAAATATCAAAATTCCCTATTCCAAGAGATTCCAAAAATTGAGCATCCGTGCTGTCTCCAATTTGAGCATTCGTAACAAAAGGAAGGACTTTATTTACCCGTTCCTCATTAATATCCACTGCCATAATCTCATGCCCCATCTGGTTTAGCTGCATTGCAATATGTTTTCCAAAACGTCCCAGACCAATAAGTAAAATATTTTTCATTTTTTTACTCCTTTTATCCAACTGTTATTTTTTCTAATGGCATTCTTGCACCATTATTGTTCTTTCCGGAAAATACCGCGTATATTAATGTCATTCCTCCTACTCGACCTAAATACATAAGTACGATCAATATCAAACGTGATATTATGTGAAGTCCCGGTGTAACTCCTAATGTAAGTCCTACTGTTCCTACTGCAGAAGCTGCTTCATAAAAACAAGTCAGTACCGGCAGGCCTTCATAAACACTGATCGTTATCCCCCCAAAGAAAAACAGCATAAAATACAGCATCGCTATAGTAGCCGCATTCTTTATTACCTGCCTGTCAAATCTTCGTCCAAAAGCGCCTGCGTCTTCACGGCTTCGAAATGTTGCAAACGCATTTAATATCAAAACAGCAAATGTTGTTGTCTTCATACCTCCGGCAGTCGAACTTGGCGATCCTCCTATCAACATAAGAAAGATCATAACTGCTTTCCCCGACTCTGTCATCAATGCCATATCTGCCGTATTAAAACCGGCTGTTCTCGTCGTTATTGACTGAAAAAATGAAAGTAAAGTTCGCTCTTCTCCTGAAAACATTTTAAAATCATTGGTAAAAAAGAAAATCGCCGGTAAAAAAATCAATATCGCTGTAGTCATTAAAATGATTTTACTCTGCATGCGGTAACGTTTAAATTTAAATTTATTTATATAAAAATCTTCCCATGTAAGGAATCCGATACCACCAGTTATGATCAAAAGCATAATAACTATATTCAGCCAGATATTTCTGCTGTATCCGGTCAGCGATACAAAAGTATGGTCTGTTGTACCAAGTATATCAAATCCTGCATTACAAAAGGCTGAGATAGAGTGAAAAACTGACATCCAGATTCCTTTTATTCCAAAATCACGACAAAATACCGGAAGCAATAATACTGCTCCAAGTGCTTCTATCAGAAAGGTCCCTCTCAGAATAAATTTTGTCAGTCGGACAATACCTCCTACTTTTGGCGCCGATATAGCATCCTGCATCGTACTCCGCTGCATGAGCGATATTTTTCGTCCTGACAGCATAAATACTGATACTGCAATGGTTACAACTCCCAAACCTCCAATCTGTATAAGTGCCAAAATAACTGCCTGTCCAAAAACAGACCAGTAACTGCCTGTATCCTGCACAACAAGTCCTGTCACACATACCGCTGAAGTTGATGTAAAAAGTGCCTGATCAAACGGCGTTACAACTCCACTTGCAGATGAAACAGGTAAAGTTAAAATGAGGGCTCCTATAAGGATCACCCCCGCAAAGCCTAAAATAATTAATTGAAATGATGTCAGATGTTTTCTTTTATGTAAATGCTCTGGCATAAATAACTTCTGCTCCTTTTAATAATATAGTTTGCAATGTAACTGTTCAGTACCCTCACAGTTACATTGCATTTATTATATATGCCAGAGTTCAAAGATAGTATAAGATTATCAGACTTGATATTAAGATTTTATAAAGATTTTAATTTCTTTTAATTCCACAATGGATTGCCTGCGTTGGACAGGCTTTTTTGCATCGTCCACAACGAATACACTCTGCACTGTTCGGGTTATCCACCGGGTTCACTTCCATCTGGCATGCTTTTGCACATTTTCCACAGTGAACACACTTTTCCACATCTACTCTGTAACGGTAAACAGAAACTCTATTGAATATAGAATAAAAAGCTCCCAGCGGGCAGATATACTTACAGAATGGACGATATATTATGACAGAAAGAATTATTGTGACAACAAGAATTGTATTCTTCCATATAAAAAGCCAGCCGATTGCACTGCGCATGGATTTATTCAGAAGTACCAGCGGAAGCCCACCTTCCAGCGTACCTGCCGGACAGATCAGCTTGCAGAAATACGGCGCTCCCTGTCCCATGATGTCTACGACAAACATCGGAAGCAGGACCACAAATACCATAAGGATCACATATTTTAGCTTACGTAACAACTTATCCCCGCGAAATGTCCGCATCTTCTTTGGAAACGGAATTTTATTCAGCAGATCCTGTATCAGTCCAAAAGGACAGAGGAATCCACATACAAGTCTTCCAAGCAGAGCTCCGACAAAGATCAGAAAACCAACTACATAATATGCCATTTTAAAGTTCCAGCTTCCGATCACTGCCTGAAGAGATCCAATCGGACAGGCGCCTGTTGCTCCGGGACAGGAATAACAGTTCAGTCCCGGAACACACGCATGTTTCAATTTTCCAGTATAAATTTTACCAGTCACAAATCCTGATACGCGGCTGTTGGTAAGAAACGCCCACAGTGCCTGGATCCCGTGGCGCGGCCATTCATTAATTTTCATTTTTTTATTATCCAATTCCAATACACTCCATACAGATATTGATTGCCTTTGTAAAGACTACATCCACTTCGCCCCGGTAAATTCCAAATATCATCAGGAGGATTCCCAGAATTGCCAGCGCAGGACCTATCCACTTTGAATCTGTTATTTTTTTCATCATTTTTCTTATCTTTCTGCCAGCATTGCTTTATTATTTTGAAACGTTTTCAAGTTCTTTTTCAACAATTTCTTTCCACTCATCCAGGCTATGGCTTCCGGAATATGTTTCTCCCACAATGTTTCCTTCTTTGTCAACAAAGAATGTTTCCGGGAAAGCAGAGATACCATTTAAACGTCCATTCATCATTGTTGAATCCGGGACCAGGAACGGATAGGATGCTTTTGTCTTCTCCTGAAGAACACCGGCTTTTTTCACTGTATCCTCATTCTGTTTGGCATCATCACCCACTGTATCAAGAACGACACCGACAACTCCAACACCTTTTTCCTTCATCTCTTCATAGAGTTTTTCCAGCTCCGGAATCTCATTTACACATGGAGAACACCAGGTAGTAAAAACATTCACAAGTGTAAGATCATAATCGCTGAATACTTTTTCTGTATAGTCTTTTCCGTCAACGCCTTTTGTCTCGAATTTACCAACATTTGTAGAATCACCTGCATTGCTGGTTTCCTGCGGCTGGTCAAATGCAGAAAGCTGCTGGAATGGTGTCATCTCTGTGAGTGTCACATCGATTTTTTCCACTTCTTTTTTCAAGGATTCATCTGCATCCTTGTTGGTGCTCAGATAGTATTTGTATTTTCCGTCGCTGCTACTTCCGATTTCTTTGTGTTCTGTGCAGCCTGTGATCTTATCCAGTTCTTTCTCAGAATCTTCGTCATAGATTCCAATCGCTCCAACTTTTGCAAGACTATTGTACCAGTCATCATATGCTGTTCCCATCTTGTCAACCTCTGCCTCTTTCTGCTCCTCGGTCATTTCGCTCCAGCTTATATATGCATATTTAATTGCATCTGCATTGTCATTCCATACTTCATTTGAGATCATTGCAATGGTCTGCTCTTTTATCTGTTTAAGCAGTTCCTCAGGAAGCTTCATGTTAAGTCCAAGAAATGGATATTCATAAGAATCCTGTGCCTGCACTGTTGTCTCAGATGGTTTAAAAGTGCCCTGTATAAAATCAGACGAGATTGCGTCACCATCTGCTGCAGCTGCATCTCCATCAACCACCATTCCCGCCTGATCTGCCGGAACCGCCATTGCTTCTGTACTTTCTGCTGCCATTACTGATACACTTCCAAGTGTAGATACCCCTACTATTGCAGCTACCATAAGTGCTGTGATTTTCTGTGTTCTGAATTTCATGATTTATATTCTCCCTTCGTAGTCCTTTTGTTTACTATAGTCGCAATTATAGCATCCTGTCTATAAAATTCGTGTTAAGAAATCCTGAAAATCAAAAATTTTTTCGATTTATTTTTTTACACGAATTTTATACGGAACATGATATGATAGGAAGAGATTACATCGTTACTACTCACTTTGTTCCCAGTAACCTGATCAAAATCTGCTGAAAAAAGGAGAATGCGCATGCATATATTAGTAATAGAAGACGAAGAACAGCTCTGCCGTTCGATCGCAGAGGGGCTGCGTATGGATGGCTATGAAACCGATACCTGCCTAGACGGAGACGAAGGGCTGGAATTATGTACGACTGAAAACTACGATCTAATCCTTCTGGATCTGAACCTTCCTGGCATTGACGGATTGGATATCCTGCGGCAGTTCCGTGAGACAAATTCTTCCACACCAGTTCTGATTCTCTCAGCCCGTGGCCAGATTGAGGATAAAGTAGAAGGACTTGACCTTGGAGCAAACGATTATCTGACAAAACCATTTCATTTTGAGGAACTGGAAGCACGTATCCGCAGCCTGACCAGGCGCAGATTTATTCAGGAGAATGTCTGCCTGAAGTGCGGCCACATCAGCTTTGACACCCGCACCAGAAAAGCACACATTGATAGTGAAGAACTCTCTCTCACCCGAAAGGAAAGTGCTCTGCTGGAGTATTTTATGCTCCACCAGAATCGTATCATCAGCCCGGAAGAACTGATTGAACATATCTGGGACGGCAGTGTAAACAGCTTCAGTAATTCCATCCGTGTCCACATTTCTTCCCTTCGCAAGAAGCTGCGCGCAGCTCTGGGAAACGATCCGATACAGAACAAGGTTGGACAGGGTTACATTCTCATGGAGGATCTGAAATGAAAAAAGAACATACAACAAAAAATCCTCTGAAAAAACTCTCTCTGCAGTGGAGGCTGACACTGATCATCACGCTCCTGATGACTGTCACCTGTGTCTTGATGTATTTTTTTATTAGTAACTCCGCTGTTACCGGAATCGAAAATCTGGGTGATTATGTCGTAAAGATCAATGAAACTGATTCCACGCCAATCACCTTTAACATTAATCCAAACACTCTGTTTGCAGGTCTTTCCGATCAGGTACAGGAAACCAAAGACCTTTTCCGCACCAGAAGTATCATTGCAACTGCAATCATTATTCTCCTGAGCAGTGTCGGTACATATTTTATCAGCCGCCGTGCACTGCTGCCTCTGCGAAGACTCAGTAACGAAGTCAATAAAATAGAGGCCCAGAATCTTTCTGAGTCTCTTGAAGTTCCAGATACAAACGATGAGATTTCTCGTCTTACAGGCTCTTTTAATAAGATGCTTTCCCGACTGGATGATGCGTTTACAGCACAGAAGCAGTTTTCTGCCAGTGCCGCTCATGAGCTGAGAACTCCGCTTGCTGTCATGCAGACAAACCTCGAAGTTTTTGCACGCAAGAAAACTCCGACAATAGAAGAATATCAGGACATCTTTGGAATGATCCAGAATCAGACCGAACGACTTTCTCATCTATCTGAGGTCCTTCTCGATATGACCGGGATACAATCCGTTGAACGCTCTGATTTTATTTCACTGGCAGAACTCACCGATGAAGTCTGCTGCGATCTTGCCTCCATTGCTGACCAGAAAAAAGTGGAACTGATCCAGGAAGAGGGTGACTGCACCGTTACCGGAAGCTATCTTCTTCTCTACCGTGCTGTTTATAATCTTGTGGAAAATTCCATCAAATACAATCATTCTGGTGGAAAAGTAACGGTAAAAATATCTCAGAAAAAAGATCTGCCTGCTGCGCATTCCAAACCTACAGACTATGCTTTAGTTGAAGTAACAGACACCGGAATTGGTATCTCTCCTGAATTTCAGGAAAAAATTTTTGATCCATTTTTCCGCGTAGACAAATCCCGCAGCCGCGCCATGGGTGGGGCCGGTCTTGGCCTTGCCCTGGTAGCCGAGATTGCCAGACAACATGGCGGCCAGGTAAAAGTTCTGGCGAGCAGCAAAAAAGGCAGCACGATCGCACTCATGCTGCCCATAAATTCACCATTAATTGAAATTTGAACTATCATATTTATACTTTCTATAATCGAGGATTTTTTATGGATATAAACATTGAATTCGCAAGAAAAACTTCTCTTGCATATAACAGAACCTGTAAATCGCTTTGTCAGGAACTGAAATTGCCACAGACGGCATTCGACATTCTTATGTTTCTGGCAAATAATCCCGAATTCTGCACTGCACGGGATATTGTCGAAATCCGTAAATTAAAGGCAAACCTAGTTTCCGTCAATGTAGACAAGCTTGTCTGTGACGGATATCTGGAACGTCATGCGATCGAAAGTGACCGCCGTAAGACCGAACTGCTCTGTACAGAAAAAGCTCAACCAATCATTGCAAAGGGCCGACAGCTTCAGCAGGATTTTATTGACCGGATCCTGACCGGCCTTGATAACGAAACGCGACAGAAATTTCTCGAGATTCTGAATATTATGGATCAGAATCTTGACAACATACTAAAAGGAGAAGCCTGAAAATGGCTTCTCCTTTTGCGTTCTACTGATACTTTTACTTTATAAAGTAATTTTTTATGACAATAAAGAAAATAACATCACTACAATTCCAAGTACGACCAGTATGATGCCAGTCGCGCGGTTGAGCGTTTTCGTTGATGCCTTATTTGCAAATACAGCAGCAATCCTTGCCCAGATAAAGGTAAATACGATACAGAGAATCCATACGGTCACATCTGGTATTCCACCGATCGCAAAATGAGATGCCGCTCCGGTAAATGCCGTGAAAGCCATGATAAACACACTGGTTCCTACAGCTGTTTTCAGCTCATATCCAAGCACAGATGTCAAAATCAGCAACATCATCATTCCACCACCGGCTCCGATAAATCCACAGATAAATCCAATCAGAACTCCACACACGATTGACTGAATTACACGTTTCTTTGCTGATACATTCTGCATGCTCTCTTTCGTTGTCATGACCGGTCTTACAATAAATTTGATTCCAAGAAGGAAGGTCATGAATACTGAAAAGTTCCCCATCGTGGCTGACGGTACAAGACTCGATACGTAACTTCCAACTACGGTAAAGGTCAGTACACTGATCATCATGATCACACCGTTCTTAATATCCAGATTCTTATTCTTTCCATATACATACGCGGATACCGCACTTGCCAGTACATCCGATGACAAAGCAATACCTACCGCCATATAAGGATCCATCCCAAGAAATGTGATGAGCATGGGACTGATCACAGCTGCAGCACTCATACCTGCAAAGCCCGTTCCAAGCCCTGCTCCCATTCCTGCAAAAAATGTGACGATCACCGTCCATAAAATCTGCATGTTTTTTCTCTCCTTTATTTAATTCTTTTTTGAATAGTTCAATTTTGAATCATTATAGCATAAGGAGAGAATATTGCAACCAACCTCTATTTATTCTTTTTCATAAAGGAATTCTTCTGGCAGCACCACTTTGAAATCTTTTGTAAGAGCACTGAAGTTATTCGGCTGGATCGTCTGCATTTTATGTGGTTTGCAAAGACTTTTTTTTAATGATCACAAAGCCACATCTCATTGACAATCTCCATATAAAAGGGGTACACTCACAGATATGAAATAAAAAAGGAGTCACAAAAATGGAATTACAGAATGGAAGACCTGAAACCACATCAGGAAGACTTGATAAAGAAATTCGTGTCTATGATCTGTTGGATAAACTTGGCATAGCTTACCAGCGTGTAGACCATGAAGCAACTATGACTATGGAAGCCTGCGAAGAAGTTGACCGTATTCTGGGCGATGACACTACTATATGTAAAAATCTTTTTCTCTGCAACCGGCAGGAGACAAACTTTTACCTTCTTCTGATGCCAGGTGACAAGCCATTTAAGACCAAGGATCTGTCAGCACAGATCAACTCTGCCCGCCTGTCCTTCGCTAAACCGGAATATATGGAAAAATATTTGGACATCACTCCGGGATCTGTCAGTGTGATGGGACTGATGAACGATCATGATAAGAAAGTACAACTGCTGATTGATGAAGATGTCATGAAAAATCCTTACTTCGGATGTCATCCTTGTATCAATACTTCAAGTCTCAAATTCACGACTGAAGACCTCAAAAACAAGATCATTCCTGAACTTGAACATGCACCGCTCATGGTAAATCTTCCAAATCCGGAAGCTCAGAATTAAATAACACTTTAAAAATGAAAAAGGATTTTCTTTTATGAAAACACAACTGAATTACGCAAAAATCTTTATGGAAACAGTCATACTGACCGTTGCTGTCGCGATCATTGCTGCTGCGGTATATTTTTTCCTGGTACCAAGCCATACCTCTGTCAGCAGTATCTCCGGTCTTGGAATCGTACTGTCCAACTTCATCCCACTTCCGCTGTCTGCGATCACGATGATTCTGAATGTTATACTTCTGATTATCGGCTTTCTTACCTGCGGTCGGGAATTTGGTGTAAAAACCGTATATACCAGTATCATGCTTCCTGTTTTTCTTGGTTTATTTGAAAAAATCTTCCCGAATTTCGAATCTATGACCAACAGTCAGGAACTGGATGTTCTCTGCTATATTCTGGTCGTCAGTGTAGGTCTGAGCATTCTCTTTAACCGGAATGCCTCTTCCGGTGGACTGGATATTGTCGCAAAGATCATGAATAAATACCTGCATATGGAACTTGGAAAGGCCATGTCCCTTTCCGGTATGTGTGTTGCACTTTCCGCTGCTCTGGTCTATGACAAGAAAACTGTTGTTTTAAGTATTCTTGGTACATACTTCAATGGTATCGTACTGGATCATTTTATTTTTGACCACAATATCAAACGGCGTGTATGTATCATTACCAAAAAAGAAGAAGAACTTCGTAACTTCATCATTCATGAACTGCACAGCGGTGCTACTGTTTATGAAGCATACGGGGCCTATAATATGCAGAAACGAAACGAGATCATCACGATCGTAGATAAAACAGAATATCAGAAGCTAATGAATTTCATCAACCATGAGGATCCTCTCGCCTTCATCACAGTTTATAATGTATCTGATATGCACTATCAGCCTAAAGTCTGATTCGATGCCAGACCTGTGCACTTTTTTAGCACATAAAAACCGCAGCTTCCTGTATTTTTTATATACAGAATACCGCGGTTTTATTATTTCTTTATTACATGGAAATCCATCCAAATGCGTTTGCCACAGAGCTGAGCAGAATGATCGCTGCAAAGATTGGGCAAAGATATTTGATCATAAAATTGAAGATTTTCTTTCTTTTAAAGGTTCCTTCACCGAGAACAACTTCGTCTTCTATCTTCTTCACTCCGATCACCCTTGAGATCAGAAGGCAGGTTGTCAGTGCCGCAATCGGCATCATAACAGAGTTTGTCAGGAAATCAAAGAAATCCAGGAACTGCATTCCGATGATCTTCACAAAACCAAGTGGACCGTATCCCAGAGAAGAAAGGCTTCCCAATACGATCATGATTCCGCCAACAACAAGCGTAGATTTCTGTCTGCACCATTTCAGCTCATCCTGAAATGTCGATACTGCACTTTCTGTCAACGCAATAGAACTTGTCAGCGCTGCACAGAGCACCAATACGAAAAACAGAATTCCCACTGGTGTTCCAAGTCCCATGCTTGCAAAAACTTTCGGAATCGTGATAAACATCAGGGACGGTCCAGCCTGTAGTGTATCCGGATCTCCGCCAGAAAATGCAAATACTGCCGGGATGATCATCAAGCCTGCCATAATTGCAATTGCAGTATCAAAGATCTCTACATTAGTTGTTGAACTTTCAATAGACACGTCTTTCTTCATGTAGGAACCAAATGTCACCAGAATACCCATTGCAATAGAAAGTGAATAGAACATCTGTCCCATTGCAGCTACTACTGTCATCCATGAAAAATTCTTCGGATTTGGAATCAGAAAGTACTTAACGCCCTCCAGAGCTCCAGGTCTTGTCACAGAATAAACCGTGATCACGATTGATAAAAATACCAGAACCGGCATCATAAATTTAGACACACGCTCTACGCCATTTCGAACACCTGCATAGATGATCCCTACTGTAAATAATGCAAATACCAGGAAGCAGATCTCTGTGGATACTCCATTTGAAATAAATTCTGAGAAATAACCATCCGTTGCCAGATTCTGAGTATTTCCTTTTACATATTCAACCAGATATTTGATTACCCATCCGCCGATAACGGAATAATACGGCACGATCAGAATCGGGATGATCGCATTGATCCAGCCCCCAAAAGAAAGCCATTTTGATTTTCCGAATTTTCCAAATGCACCTACCGGACTCTTCTTTGTCATTCGTCCAAGTGCTGTCTCTGCTACGATCATGGAATATCCAAATGTCATTGCCAGAATAATATAGATCAGCAGAAAAATTCCTCCGCCATACTTGGCTGCCAGATATGGAAACCTCCAGATATTTCCCAGGCCAACCGATGCTCCGGCAGCCGACAATACAAATCCCAGTTTCCCGGAAAACGTACTTCTTTCATGATGATGTTGCTCCATAAATTACCCTTTCCCCCATCCATATATTTTGCTCAAACCTTCATAAATAATTTCAGCTTCTTTGATAATATCATGGTTTTAAGACGACAGCAATCAATAAAAAATCGCTGTAAATTTGCACCGCATTAATGTATTAAATATTTACTGCGACTTTTCACAACGATTTTTCCATATGTTTCGTTTATTCTACAGGTTTGCAGGTACAGCCGATTCCCAGCCCATCCGGACCGATATGACAGGACAGACCAAAGGAAAGTTTATCACACATAACATCCATTCCCGGAAAGCTTTCTTTAATCTGAGCCATCCATTCTGCCGTTACTTCATCAGTGCTGCTGGAAGCCGCCATCAGATATACATTTCCTGCCTCGTATTCTTCACGGAAATTAGTTTCCAGTTCATGTTTCATCGCATCGATCATGACCTTGCGTGCTTTCTTCATACCACGGCATTTCTGATAAGTATCAAGTGTTCCTGTACTGAAATGCATGACTGGTTTAATATTCAGGACATCTGCTGCCAGGGCTGTCACTGAGCTGACTCTTCCACCTTTTTTCAGATATTCCAGGGTGCTGAGTCCAATGTAAATCGTCATCTTTTCTCTGGTTTCCTCGAGGATTTTCTTGATTTCAGCTGCACTGTAACCTTTTTCTGTCATTTCTACTGCATCAAGAACCGAACGGTGCATCGGAGTCGCTACACGACCATTGTCAACTACAAAGACTTTTCCGGCAAATTCATCTTCATTTGCCATTGCCATTGCTGCCATACAGGAACCGCTTAATGCACTGCTGAGCGGAATATATACGATTTCTTCATATTCTTTCAACATTTCTTTCCACATCTCCGCAACCTCTACCAGTGACGGCTGCGATGTAGATACATCCGTTCCCTTGCGCAGCATATCATAAAATTCTTCTCTGGATAAATCTACGCCTTCACGATATACCTTTTCTTCGATATAAAATGGCATTGGAAGCACTTTGATTCCAAGTCTTTCGGCCTCTTCGTTTAAAATCCCGCTATGACTGTCTGTCATGATTCCTGTTTTCTTCATAATAACTTCTTCCTTTGTATTCTGTTTTTATAATGTTTTAATGATTGGCATCACATAATCAATGATTTCTTCCGGTGTTTCTTTCATTTCGTCCATAATCCAGCGTCTCGAAACACCGTCCAGTACACAGAGTTTTACAACCCATCCATATTTTTCTGATATATCAGAATCTGCGGATTCGACTGCTTTTCTCTTTTCATGAATTTTCTCCCCGAGTCTTTTCGTAAAAAGATCCATATTCAACCCGCGAATCGCCCACATTTCTTTATAATTCAACGATATCTGATAAAAATAATTGAACAGATATTCCCGCAGTTTTCGTTCATCAGATGTATCTAATAATGGAAGAAACTCTATATTCAGCTTCTCCGCTGTTGCGTCTGCAATACTGTCCAGTACTTCCGAAATCGATGCAAAATTTCTGTAAAAAGAAACTCTTGCAACGTTTGCTTCCTGCACAATATCTGTTACTGTAATGTCCATGTAGGATTTTTGTGTCATAAGCCGCAGAAATGCCTGCTCTATTTCACTTTTCGCAGAATGATTTTCTTTCTTGTTCATAATCTGTTTGTTACACCCCGTTGCATTTCGATTCATTCATGTTACATTTTGTTTCATCAAAGAACTGTATTGTATCACTCGTTAAAAAATATGTCAACAAATGAAGAAATTTTCTTCTCTTTTTCTCCTTCAGGTCAATGGACATCTCTTCTCCTGTCTATTAATATCTATTACAAAATAAAACAACTCAGGAGATGATGACTATTGAACAAAAAATTCAAAGAGCAGGGGAACTTTCAGTACGGTTTCCACTATTGAAGAGATTCTGCGATAACAAAAAATCAAGGAAATTCTGTCAAAAATTTCCCTGACCCTTTTTATCATACGGTTTATTTGCAAAGTTTTTCTAACTTATACATATCCTTACGTCTGCTCTTTAATAATGGGAGTTCTTCTCTTACCTGCTCTTCATAGTCCATATCCAACTCAGCCAGAAGAATTCCTTTTTTTTCATCTAACATATCTATGACTCTGCCCCACGGATCTGTAACTATGGAATGTCCCCATGAAATATATCCCGCCGATACATCACGTGCCGGAGCACAACCAACCATATAAATCTGATTATCCAGTGCTCTGGTTCTGAAAGACAATTCCCAGTGTGCCGGTCCTGTTGTCATATTGAATGCAGCTGGAACAAAAACAATTCTCGCACCATCATTTACCATCATACGCGATAATTCTGGAAAACGAATATCAAAACAGAGCATAACTCCCATTTTACCAAATTCCGTATCAAATACCGTGTCGCTATCACCCGCAGTTAACGTATCTGATTCTTTGAAGGTCTGACCACCTTTGACATCAATGTCAAATAAATGTACTTTTCTATGTTTCCCGATCTGTTTTCCTTCACGGTCAAAAATGTAAGATGTGTTGTAAACATTTCCCTCAGCATCTTTTTCCGGCATGGATCCTCCAATCAGATAAATTCCATACTGTTTTGCATACCCAGATAACTGCTGCCATACCGGTCCACCTTCTTTTTCGGCATAGATTGGAAAATTCTCTGTCTGATATGGGCAACAGAACATCTCCGGAAGAATTACAAAATCTGGGTTTTCATCCTTTATTTTTTCGAGATAAGTTTTAACAGTTCTTACATTTTCCATTTTATCTGCTACTGTCGACATCTGTATGGCAGCAATCTTTATTTTTTCCATCACGTTACTCCTTTTATATTTCCCTCTGGAACGATATTTTCTTTCATACTATTCACTATTTTACATACATTGCCAGTTTTTTCAACAATTAGCATTTGCACTTTCTATAGGACAATTCCTTTAATGTGGTAAAAAGTTAAAATTTTCCATTGACAGTGTATTTTTACAATGATAGAATTGAAAAAAGCGGCGAAGGCGTCAGTTTTTTTGGGAACTGCGCCTTTTTTCGATATTAAACAACAAAGGAGTGCTTTAATCATGAAAAAGATGTGTTATTTATTAACTATGGGATTACTTGCAGGAAGTCTTACTGTTCCTGTATTTGCAGCTTCTGATGCTGATTCTGCATCTGACAAAAAATGGGTTATCGCTACCGATACCGTCTTCAAACCATTTGAATATACTGATGATGATGGCAACTTCGTAGGAATTGATGTAGATGTACTTGATGCTATCGCGAAAGACCAGGGATTTGAATATGAACTGAAGAGCCTTGGATGGGACGCTTCCATCGCAGCTTGCCAGGCTGGACAGGCTGACGGTATGATTGCCGGTGCTTCTATTACAGATGAAAGAAAAGACAGCGGCTGGCTGTTCTCTGACGGATATTATAATGCTACACAGTCTATGACTGTACAGAAAGATTCCGATATCAAAGGATTCGATGACCTGAAAGGCAAGACTGTTGGTGTTAAGACTGGTACTCAGGGTGCTACCTATGCAGAAAGCCTGAAAGATGAATACGGATTCAACATCACCTATTATGAAGATTCACCGACAATGTATCAGGCTGTTCTCGGCGGACAGGTAGTTGCATGCTTCGAAGATACACCGATCATGGCATCCTCTATCAAAGATGGAGACCTTGCACTCCAGATCCTGGAAGACACTGCAAATGAAGGATCTCCTTACGGATTCGCTATTTTCGACGCTGACAACCAGGAACTTCTCGATATGTTCAACGCTGGTCTGAAAGACATCAAAGACAGCGGCGAATATAACAAGATCATCGCCAAATACCTTGGCGAAGATGCCGTTCCGACAGAAGAAGCTGACGCTGATGCAACAGAAACACCTGCTGCTGAAGAAGAAGCTGCAGAATAATTTTTAAGACTCAGGCCTTATCAGATAAACTGATTTAAAACACTACACGAATTACAGGGCTGCTGCATTTTGTGGCAGCTTTGTTTTTGAAAGGAGATTTCCATGATCCAGATTATAACCAGATATGGAAACCTGCTGCTTCTTGCTATGGGACAGACCTTACTACTTGCACTGTGTGGTCTGTTCTTTGCCTGTATACTGGGTATGTTTTTTGGGCTCTTAAGTGTACTGAAAAACAAAGCATGCAGGATCATATCCTCTATTTTTGTTGACGTAATCCGCGGTGTCCCAATGATCGTTCTGGCATATTTTATTTATTTCGGTGTTCCGTACTGCCTGAACAATATGATGGGATTTAATTTCACACTTACAGCACTCCAGGCCGGTACTGTCTGCCTCGCCCTTAACTGTGGTGCTTATATGGCAGAGATCATCCGTGCAGGTATCCTGTCTGTTGATTCCGGACAGATGGAAGCAGCGAGAAGTCTTGGTCTTCCATATTCGCGTGCCATGATCCGTGTTGTACTTCCACAGGCAATCCGCACCATGATTCCAAGTATCATCAACCAGTTCATCATCACACTGAAAGATACCTCTATTCTTTCTGTTATCGGTTTCCCGGAACTGGTCAATACTGCCAAAAACGTTGTTGCCAATTCCTTTATGTCCTTCCAGACATGGGGTATTGTCGCAGTTATGTATCTGATCGTAATCACGATCTTATCAAAAGTAGCCAAAATCGTAGAAAGGAGACTGAACCGTGGCCGTAAATAAAGAGAATGTCAAAATTCACGTATCACATTTAAAGAAAAGCTTCGGTACCCTGGAAGTATTAAAAGATATCTCCACCGACATTCACGAAGGCGAAGTTGTCGTTATCATCGGACCTTCCGGAAGCGGAAAGTCTACTTTTCTCCGTTGTATGAACAAACTGGAAGAAATCACAGACGGTGAAGTTATCGTAGACGGCAAAAATCTTACAGATAAACATGTTGATATCAACAAAGTACGCGAAAATGTAGGTATGGTTTTCCAGCATTTTAACCTTTTTCCACATATGAATGTCACACAGAATCTTATGCTTGCACCCGTTGAGCTGAAAAAAGCAACCAAGGAGGAAGCTAAGGAACGCGCCATCCACATGCTGAAGAAGGTCGGCATGGATGATAAAGCAGAAGCTTATCCGGAACAGCTTTCGGGTGGTCAGAAGCAGCGTGTAGCAATTGCGCGTGCACTCTGTATGACACCTGATATCATGCTCTTTGATGAACCTACCAGTGCCCTCGACCCGGAAATGGTCGGTGAAGTTCTGCAGGTTATGAAGCAGCTTGCTGCTGATGGCATGACAATGGTTATTGTAACTCATGAAATGGGATTTGCACGAGAAGTTGCTGACCGTGTTCTTTTCATGGACGGTGGTTACATCGTAGAAGAAGGTACTCCACAGGAAGTACTTCTGAATCCAAAAGAACCTCGAACTATCGATTTTCTGAATAAAGTACTGTAGATAAAGATAAAATGAGCCGCTGCGAATGCAGCGGCTCATTTTATATGCTACAAGTTCTCTTTTTTCAATAACAATTTGTACAAAATTATTTCGCAGCTTTGATCGTTATATCCCCATCCTCACTCTTAATTTCGAGGGAATTCTGTGCCTTGTTTCCAGAATCAACGCTCTGTTCATCGTCTTCATCCGTCATGACTTTGCCGAGTTCCTCCGGAATATTGATCTCACTTGCTTCTGCCTCTACAGAAAGATCTGCAAGTGTTTTTTCCGGAATACTGAGTGTAATATCACCAAGGCTGCTGCGAATCTCATTCTTACCGGTAAATGTAACATTCTCGGCTTGTATATCACCATCAGCCATTTCAATCTGACTATTGGCAAATATAACATCTTTAATCTTCAGATCACCGAGATCATCTTTCAACTCAAGATTCTTAAATCTACCTCTCACAATTTTAACATCGCCATCGTCATTCTGAATCACTGCCTGTTTGGCATTCAATGATTCAATATCTAAGTCACCATATCCCATCTTGCAGGAAAAACTACTCATGTCGTTTTCCTTCGGAATATAAACAGTTACTTTATTTGAATTTTCGATCACATGGCTCTGACCGAGCATTTCCTGAAGGAAATTGATATCGATATGAATATATGAATATGACTCATTTCCCTTTTTCTCTACAAGATTCAGAGTATCATCCTGTACCTGATAGGAAAGAGGCAGCATTCCTTTATTTGTCTCAATATTGTATGCAATGTAAAAGTTTTCATCGTCAGATTCTTTTACATCCAGATCAAGATTTCGAAGATCAACATTCACAGAAGAAAATGAATTGATCTTTGTCTTGCTTAAAATCACATGGCTGTCACTGGAATCCATCATTGCGTTTCCACTGATTCTGTTCAGATCCGCTGTTTTTACATAATTTTTACCACCGGATGCAACACCAACTCCCAAAAACAGGACTCCTATTGCGCAGAGGATACCACCAGCAACCAGCAAACGTTTATTTGTTTTTTTCATGATTCTTACCCCTCTTTCCAGCTATTTTCCGTGCAAGCATAACAAGAAGCATACCAGTCCATTTGCAGAGATAGATTCCAAGAAGATACAGCAGGATTGCGCATCCAATTCCAAGTAACCCACATCCTGTGATCATCAGTGCACCCGATAAAGAATACGGGAAGGAAACAAGTCCTCTGAGCAACAGCTTGCCACCCACCAGTAAAATACTGAATGCTGCAATAAAGTCACTGAAGATCACACAGACAACACAGATTGCTGCCGCCAGAAGCACTGCAAGCATTGCGATAAAAAGTGGAACTGTCACAGGTGTTGACATGATAGCTAAAACAGCCAGCAGCGTGATTCCTTTTTTACTCTTTTTCTCTTCACCACTCTCATCCTGTTCCTGAATCTTCCGATCCAGAAGGTTATACATCAGGTCCGCAGCCGCTTCCTTCGGAGTTCCAAGCTCCTCCATCAGTCTCTGCTGACCTTCCTCATCTGTATCACTGAAATATTCATTGAAATACTCAATTGCGTCTTCATAATCCTGCTTCGGAAGTTTGCGAAGATATTTCTGCAATTTAGTCATATATTCTTCTCTGGTCAATTTCGGATCCTCCCTTCAATGATTCCGTCAATTGTATCTCTGTAGGAAATCCATTCTTTATTGAGATACACCAGTTGTTCTTTACCGGAATCGGTGATAGAATAATACTTACGTTTACGTCCCTGAAATTCCTGAGAATAGGTTGTGAGATAACCGTTTTTCTCGAGTTTCTTCAGGATGGGATATAGAGTGGATTCTTTGATATCAGCCACGATCTTGACGGTCTGGCTGATCTCATATCCGTAAGAATCCTGTGATTCTACTACGGACAGGATCAAAAACTCTATAAGTAATGCTGATACGGGATAATACATCCGATCACCTCCATAAATAATATGTAAAATAATTATATATAAAAATTTCATATATAAAATATATACATATTCATTCTAAAAGTCAAGGAATTTTTCACAAATGAAGAAAAAAGCATTCAAAGCCGCGTTTCCATACACGATTCCTATCGGTATAGGCTTTCTTTTCCTGGGAATGTCCTATGGATTTATGATGCAGAGTAAGGGCTTTTCTGTATGGTATCCATTCTTTATGAGTATGTTTATCTTTGCGGGATCTATGGAATTCGTAACGGCAAATCTTCTGCTGTCGGCATTCAGTCCGGTTGCAGCTTTCTTTCTGGCACTGATGGTCAATGCCAGACATTTATTTTATGGCCTTTCCATGCTGGATAAATATAAAAATACCGGTTGGAAGAAGTTCTACCTGATCTTTGGCATGTGTGATGAATCTTTTACTGTCAACTGTACAGTAACACCGCCGGATGATGTAGACCGTGGATGGTTTATGTTTTTTGTCAACCTGTTAAACCAGATTTACTGGGTATTCGCTGCTACAGCGGGTGCACTCTTAGGATATGTGATTCATTTTGATACAACCGGAATCGAATTTGTCATGACCGCACTGTTTGTCGTTATGTTCCTGAACCAATGGGAAGAATCCAAAGATCATCTTCCAGCTCTGGTAGGATTAATTTGTTCTGCCATCTGTCTTCTGATCTTCGGAAGCAGCAATTTTATTGTTCCGTCCATGATCTTTATCATCGTGGCCTTCACAGCCGAGCGCAGATTCAGTAAGAAACCGGAGGTGGCTGCAAAATGACTATGACAACAACACAAGCTATCATCACCATTGCGGCAGTTGTCCTTGGAACAATGGCAACGCGTTTTATCCCATTCATTATTTTCCCGGAGGGTAAAAATCCACCGGAATTTATCAAATATCTCGGAACCGTACTTCCGTATGCGGCAATCGGACTTCTTGTCATCTACTGTCTGAAAGATGTCCCTGCAAGCAGTACACATGGACTTCCTGAAGCAATTGCAATTGTTTTCATCGTACTGCTCCACAAGTGGAAAAAAAATACCCTGCTGAGTATCGGTGGCGGCACCGTCCTGTATATGATACTGGTCCAGACTGTTTTTCGCTGATTCATAAAAAATCCCCTGCACTCTGTTACAAAAACAAAGTACAGGGGATTTTATCTTAAATTCTTTCTTTCAAATCTGTCAGGCAATCTTTCGAAGTGCCTCACATGTTCTGTCATATTCTTTTTCTACTGCTGCAAACAGTTCATCCGCACCTTCTATCGTGGTCGCTCCACGAAGTTTTTCTGTCAGTTCCTGACTTGGTGCAAAAAGATTATCAAATCCAAGGTTCAGGCAGATACCTTTCAGTGTATGTGCTGCACGAAATGCTGTCTCTGCATCTTTATCTGCCAGTGCTGTCTCCAACTGTCCAAAACTCGGATCATCCAGAAACTTAAGCGCAAATTTCTTTACAAGCGCTTCACTCACCAGTCTGCTCAGTACTTTATCAAAATCAGATCCTAATTCTTCATAACATTCTCTGACTGTCATATCATTTATCTCCTATTCAAAAAACTTTTTTCTCATATCATTCATCAGCATTTTGGCTTTGCCCCCCCCCCTGGAAAAATCGGCATTTTCCGGATTTCCAAGGTCCGTATATTCTTTTTCCATATTTTTGAAAACAGAATCCATAAAATCTTCTTTTGCATTTTCAAACTCTTTGAGTTCTGCTGATTTCTCTTTCTTCTTCAGAGGGTTGTTTTCCTGTGTACTGCCTTTTACTTTGCGTTTGATCCTGTCCTGAATATCGAGCAGACATTCAAGCAGAATCGGATTAAACGCACCGCATTCTCCATTCAGGATCATCTGAATCGCTTTCTCATGGGAATATGCTTTCTTATAAACTCGTTCGCCCACAAGTGCATCATACACATCTGCAAGAGAAACTACCTGCGCTGAAATCGGAATCTCATCTCCCTTAAGCCCGTCCGGATATCCTCTGCCATCATATCTCTCATGATGCCATCTGCAGATCTGATAAGCAACCATCATCAGTTCCTCATCCTCATATCCTTCCATATTTTTAAGAATACGGGCTCCTATGATCGTATGATTCTGCATGATCTTAAATTCTTCATCAGTCAGTTTGCCCGGCTTGTTCAGGATCTTATCATCAATGCCAATCTTGCCGATATCATGTAATGCAGACGCTGTTGTGATCAGCAGTCTTTCTGACCATGTGATATTATACTTATCTGTTTTCTGTACAAGACTCTCCAGAATCATTCCTGTCAGTATATTGATGTTCAGTACATGGCTTCCACTTTCGCCATTACGAAACTCTACGATCTGACTTAAGATTTCAACCATCATACGGTTGTTCTTTTCTTTTTCATAAACCTGATTCGTGATCAGAGTGATCAGGCGTCTTTGCTTTGCATAAAGCTTGATCGTATTATAGACTCTTCGATGCACAACTCCTGCATCAAACGGTCGATTAATGTAATCCGAAACACCCATTTCATATGCACGTCTGACGACTTCAGTAGACTCCTCACTGGAAATCATAATAACCGGAATATCCTCAAGGTAGTGATGACGATTCATATAATTAAGAACTCCGAATCCATCCATTCCCGGCATGACGATGTCCAGAAGAACCAGCGAAATTTCCCGTTCGTACTGTCTCAGTTTATCGATGCAGGACTCACCACTGTCAGCTTCCACGATATCATATTCTTCACTGAGGATTTCTGACAGAATTGCACGGTTCATCTCAGAATCATCAACGATCAGAATTCTGTATTTGTAGGTTTTGGATGTTTCACCACCCTCTGCTTTGTCCTGAACTTCTTCATCATGTTCAGTCACTACCATATTCTTGCATGTTTTGGCCTGATACATGAACTGATCTGCTTTATGGATTGCATTCTCCACAGTACTTCCCGGAGCGGAAAGCACACCTCCGATACTCACCGACAGACGAAGCTGTGAGTATCCCGGAACCTTCGTATCATGAATTTTTTCCTGAATCTGCTTTAATTTATCTGCAAAAATCTGATCCGTAATATCCGGCATCACGAGCAGGAATTCATCACCACCCATTCGGATCAGCATATCAGTACGACGTACATTCGCCTTTACGATTCCTACAACTGTCGTCAGTGCTAGGTCACCTGCATCGTGTCCAAATGTATCGTTGTATATCTTAAAATCATCCAGATCGATCATTGCAATGCCTGCTGTCATATCAGAATTTTTGATTCGTTCTTCGTAATAGCGTCTGTTGTAGATTCCGGTAAGCGCATCTGTATATAATTCCCGATTATAGCCTGAAAGCTGTTTGATCAGTTCCGTACGTCCATCATCATCCATGATCGCATCTGACTTCATGGCATTGATCAGTTCAATCACATACGGTTTGCCGTCTATTTCTATATATTTGGAAATTACCTGGTAGATATTGGAATTCAGATATTCCAGCTTCAGTACTTTTTCTTTTTTCTGTAATGCTTCTCTGGATGTACAGTTCTTACAACGTGTACCTTTTTTCCAGAAATCATAGCATTTACAAGGAAATCCATCCACATCTTCTACACCTTTCAGATTTCCCATTTCCAGTGTATCCACATCCAATAACCGAACCACTTCAAATACTTTTTTGAGTTGCTCTATCATTACCTCGGATTCCTGCTTTGTCATTGCAGTATCATTCGTCATTCATTCATGTCCTTCCTGCGCTGCCAGCCACTGCTGCCCGTTACAGCCGATATACAACGTAACTTATTTAATGTTTTTATTATAGCATTCTGCGCATATTGCGTAAAGTTTAATATTCACAACAATAACCAAAAAAGTGCAGATTTCTATCTGGAAGAAACTCTTTTTTTGTGGTACTCTATTGTTCAGAATCATGAATTTGGAAGGGAGAATATAAATGCTTCAGGATGATTATATACTGCGTCAGATACGCGAAATGGTACGTGCAGTCATGAAAATGCTGTTCCAGGTAAGTGCAGTCGAACTGACACCTGATGTGATTGAAGATACAGATGCCAGACAGATACTTACAAATCTTACAGATCTGGCAGACAATGGTAAAATTGACGAGGCAGAAAATCAGTTATACGAAATGACCTGCGATGGTGACCGTCAGAATCTTGAAATTGGTCTTCTGTTCTACTACCACCTTAATGGCAAAGACGATGAATTTCTGGAGGCCAGTAATTTCAGCCGCGAGGAGATCATGATGGGAATTCAGGACCTTGCAGAGCGTTACAATTTAAGTGGAATCGCAGAAGCATTCCGTACAGAAATTCTGTAAACAGGAGCATTACATAATGAACAAAAAAGAAATCTCAGAAATTAAGAAACAGTTTTCTCCAAACAACTGTGCGATCACCAGAATCTGCGGCTGTTATGTGGATGGCGAGAAAAATAAAAAAACAGAACTGAAAGAAGCATTTCTTTCTCTTTCGGAAGAAGAAATGTTTAAATACTTTGAAATCTTCAAGAAGACTTTATCCGGCACAATTGGAAAAAATCTGATCAACATGGACTTTCCGCTTGAACAGGAAAAAGAAGGTGGTACCCAGGAATTTCTCATGAAACTCCGTGGCAGTAAACTTCAGGATAATGCTATACTTGAGGAATTTTATGATAAGATCATCGAAAATTATGATTATGGTGAGAATTACTATATCATTCTCATTCATGCCGTTTACGATATTCCCGGAAAATCTTCCGATGGTCAGGAGATGTTCGATGCATCCGATGAAATCTATGACCATATCCTCTGCAGCATCTGTCCGGTCAATCTTTCCAAAGCCGGCCTGTGCTACAACGCAGAAACCAACAACATCGAAGACCGTATCCGTGACTGGATCGTAGAAATGCCAGATTTGGGATTCCTGTTCCCGGTATTTAATGACCGTAGCACGGATATTCACAGTCTTCTTTATTACACTAAAAATGCCGAACAGCTCAGAAGTGCTTTCGTAGATGAAATGTTTGGCTGTACCACTCCACTTTCTGCCGGCGGCCAGCGCGATTCTTTCAACGCACTTGTAGAAGAAACCCTTGGCGAGGACTGTGCCTACGATACTGTCATGAATATCCATGAGAAACTGAATGAATGGGTAGATTCTCAGAAGGATTCCCCGGATCCTGCTGTACTGACTAAACCGGAAGTGAAACGTCTCTTTGAAGAATGCGGTGTTGAAAATGAAAAACTCGAAACTTTTGATCAGACCTATGAAGCAATTGCCGGTGAAAACGCTTCACTTATGGCTGCCAATATTACCAATACACGACGTACTGAGATCAAAACACCGGATGTTGTAATTCACATTGATCCTGATCGTGCCGCGCTGATCGAAACGCAGGTGATCGATGGGCGTAAATGCATTGTTATTCCAATGGAAGGTGATGTAGAGATCAATGGTATCCATGTTTCCAGTGGAAACAGCGAAAGTACAGAATCCTAGGATTTCCAAACAATAAGCCCCCGCAAATGCGAGGGCTTATTACATGTCATTTATTCATAAATTCCATTTACAGTAACATCAAATACTGCTTCTTTGCCAGCAAGATCTGCTGCCTGATAATCATCTGGGAATACAACAGTTACTTCTACTTTATCTCCCGGATGTGCACCGATCAGCTGCTCTTCAAAATTATCAATATATGTACCGGAACCGATTACCAGATCTGTTCCTTTACCATCTGTGCTTCCACCATCAAATGCAACTCCGTCAATCTTTCCTACATAATCAATATTGACCTTGTTTCCATCTGTAACTTCAAGAGAAGAATCTGTATTATAGGAAGCTGCTTCTGTAACTTCCGGAGTTGTTGTAGCCTCAGTCTCCTCTGTAGCTTCCGGAGTAGCCGTTGCCTCTGTTTCTTCTGCTGCCTCTGTAACCTCCGGTGTTTCTGTTGCTGCAGCCTCTTCTGTCGGTTCAGGTGTTGCAGTTGCGATTGAGAATTTGTGATTATCCGTAACCTTCAGAGTCTTGAGAACCTTTTTCTCAACATTGATGTCTGCATCATCCAGCCATTTTTCTGTTGTGTCTGTATAAAGCTTATTCTCTCTTGTCGAGATAATTGACTGTTTCTTAGTCTCTGTAGCTTCTTCATCATTTACTTTATCAAGTTTTACTACATAGTAAGAAGTATCTGTCTCAATAACGTCCGGACCGATTTCTCCGTCTTTCAGAGTTCTGAGAACTTTCATAACCTCATCCGGATATGCACTGCTGGAAGAACTGCTGTCGGACTCTTCATCAGAATCTTCTTTTGCCGCATCTTCATTCACATCAAAAGTACCACTTACGGAAGAATAAGAATCATCCACTGATTTTGCAATTTCATTCAGATCTCCATCGGAACCGGCTGCTTTCAGATCATCCAGGATCTTCTGTGCATCTTCTTTTTTCTGTTTGATCTCATCATCGCTGAGATCTGCTGTACTGATGCTTACATAATCAAAAGATGACTGCTGTGCTTCTTCATCAGAAACATCTTTATCTACATCTGCAATGAGCGGATCATGCATTCTGCTCTTATAAGTCTGAAGCTCCAGATATGTCTTGACCTGATCTTCACTTACCGCAAGCTCCTGCAGTGTCTCTTCACTGTTGGCAGCCATAAATGCTGCTGCTGCATCTGCGATCTTCTGCTCATCATCATCTGTAACTTCTACATTATAGTCTGCAGCCTTTTCTTTCATGATGTACATCAGCTCTACATCTTTCAGAGACTGTTCTACTGCCTGTTCTCCATAGGTCTTTCCGTCTTCTGCATCCATGCTCCAGATAGAATAATCCTGCCCGCCCATAAAGCTCTTATACATTGCTTCTGTCTGTGCCTGTCCTTCTCTTACAGAAAGACTCACGATTCCAAGCGGGATTTCTGTTCCATCCACTGTTGCAACTGTTTTTGTTCCATCTAATTTCTTTTCTCCACAGCCTGTGAGCATCCCCACTGCCATTACGCCTGTAAGAGCTGCAACAGCTGTTCTCTTTGTCATTATTTTCATCTCTTCCTCCATTGCTTTACAATTCTAGCATATAAATAAGAGTATAAACTTTTTTGCCTTTAAGAGCAAGGAGAATCATAAAAATAGCCGTTTTTCACGGATATTTCACAGATTCTCCTCTTAATCAGACTATATGGATTTTATTCTTCTACAAGTGATTCCAGTTCCGTCAGAAAATCTGTCAGAGCTGTTAGTGTATTTCCAGCTCCCTCCGGAGTGAAAATAAATTTGGGTTCCTGTTCATTCTTAAATTGCAGCCCTCTTCTATATTTCTGCATCAGTACAGGAATACCTGCAGGATTCAGTTTGGCCCGTTCATACAATGTAATCTTCATATCCCCAGCGATCTGTTTGATCTCCACCACATAACATCGGTGTGCCTGTGCTTTCATTCTGGCGATCACAAGAAGATTCAGAACTGCTTTTGGCATTTCACCGAAGCGATCCAGCAATTCTTCCAGCATATCATCATAATCCTGCTGTGTCTCAATTCCGGCAATCCTCTTATAAATATCCAGTTTCTGATACTCATTGCTGATATAAGAATCCGGTATAAATGCATCCATATTCAGATCGATCGTTGTCTCAAAATCTTCCATTGTATGGATACCCTTTGCCTCCTTGACTGCCTCACTGAGCATCTTGCAGTAAAGGTCATACCCTACTGCATTCATATGCCCATGCTGTTCTGCTCCCAGAAGATTTCCGGCGCCTCTGAGTTCCAGATCACGCATTGCAATCTTGAATCCACTTCCCAGATCTGTATATTCTCGAATCGCAGAAAGTCTTTTTTCTGCAGTCTCTTTCAACATCGTATTCCTGCGATACATAAGGAATGCATAAGCAGTACGATTTGAACGTCCGATTCTTCCACGAAGCTGATACAGCTGTGAAAGTCCATATCGGTCAGAATCATGAATGATCATCGTATTGACATTGGAAATATCCAGTCCGGTCTCAATGATCGTTGTAGAAACCAGTACATCTATATCTCCGTTAATAAATGCATACATGACTGCTTCCAGCTCTCGCTCACTCATCTGTCCATGGGCAAAATCCACTCTCGCATCCGGCAGAAGCTTCGCGATCCTTGCCGTCACATCTGCAATATCATTCACGCGGTTATAAACATAATAAACCTGACCACCTCTTCGAAGCTCACGGTTGATCGCCTCTCTTACCGTTTCCTCATCATACTCCATAACATATGTCTGAATCGGAACACGATCCATCGGAGGCTCTTCCAGGACACTCATGTCGCGGATACCGATCATACTCATATGGAGTGTTCGCGGAATCGGTGTTGCCGTTAACGTCAGTACATCAATATCTTTTTTCAGCTGTTTGATCTTTTCTTTATGAACCACACCAAAACGCTGTTCTTCATCGATGATAAGAAGTCCCAGATTTTTATATTCCACATCCTTCGAAAGTACTCTGTGTGTACCGACTACGATATCCACCTGACCTTTTTTCAGATCTGCGATCGTCTTTTTCTGCTGCGCAGCCGTACGGAACCGGCAAAGAAGATCTACTCTCACCGGAAACTCTTTCATTCGCTGAATAAAGGTGTTATAAACCTGCTGTGCAAGAATCGTGGTCGGTACAAGATAAACAACCTGGCGGCTTTCCTGAACTGCTTTAAACGCAGCTCGCAGCGCAACCTCTGTCTTGCCATATCCGACATCCCCACACACAAGACGGTCCATAATCTTGGTGCTCTCCATATCTTTCTTAGTATCTTCGATCGCAGCCAGCTGATCTTCTGTTTCCTCATACGGAAACATCTCTTCAAACTCTCGCTGCCAGACGGTATCTGGTCCACAGACATAACCTTCTTTTTCCTGGCGGACTGCATAAAGCTCCACAAGTTCCCTTGCAATATTCTGCACGGCACCGCGGACTCTGGATTTCGTCTTTTTCCATTCCTGCCCACCAAGCCGATTCAGTTTCGGCGGTTTTGCTGTTTCTGCCCCGGAATATTTCTGCAGTGCATCCAGCTGTGTTGCAAGAATATACAGATTACTTCCATTACGATATTCGATTTTGATATAATCCTTTGCAACTTTATCTACTGCAACTTTCTCAATACCTTTGTAAATACCGAGTCCATGCTTTTCATGCACTACATAGTCTCCAATGGAAAGTTCCGAAAAGTCCTGGATTCTCTTTCCATTGTATTCTTTTTTCTTTTTACGCTTTTTCTGCTCTTTTCCAAAGATATCTGTCTCTGTGATGACTGCAAATTTAACCAGCGGATATTCAAATCCCCTCCGTGCATGGCCATACGCCACCATGATTTCTCCCGGCTGCAGAATACGATCAGAATCCTGTCCGTAGAATGCGTTCAGACCTTCTTCCTGAAGATCTTTTGCCAGACGTTCTGCACGGGTTCTGGAACCGGACAGCAAAACGATCTGATATCCTTCTTTTTTGTACTGTTTCAGATCCTTTACCAACAGTTCAAAACTGCTTTGATAAGAGCTCATAGATTTTACTGTGATATTAAACTGACCTGAAATTTTCCAGTTTGATTTCTTCGGATCCAGCAAAGACATGGCAACACAATTTCTGTCATTTATCTTATGACACAATTCCTCCCATGTACACATCCAGTCACCGGAAAGACTGATCTCGCCCTTTTCCTTTCGATTCTCACAACTTTGCTGGAATTCCTCCTGCACAGCTTTTGCATTTTCCTCCAGATGATTAAGTTCATCCAAAAAAAACAGAGTTTCAGTTTCTTTAAAATAATCGAGAAATGAGACACCATTTTTCTCCATTGGCTGTTCTGCTGCAGGATAAATTGTAACATCATCCAGGTTTTCAAGAGAACGCTGGCTCTGTGCATCAAAACTGCGGATCGAATCAATTTCATCTCCCCAAAGTTCAATACGCCAGGGATTTTCTTCTGTCAGAGAATAAATATCAATGATTCCTCCACGGATGGAAAACTGTCCTGGCATCTCTACCTGTCCAACGCGTTCATACCCCATATGGACAAGCGCAGCTGTCAGTTTATCCATATCCAGGGTGCTGTCATTGCGAAAATAAATCAGTTGTTTTTCTATTTTTTCCAGAGGTGCAAGATAGTCCATACAGCCATCAATACTGGTAACGACCGTAATCTCATCCTCACGTTCCAGAAGAGCGCGAATCACCTGCATTCGCTGACGAATCAGCAGATTCCCATGTATATCTGCCTGAAAAAAAAGAAGATCCTTTGCCGGATAGTAATAAACACGTTTATCATAAAAACGATAATCTTCATACAGTTCTTTCGCAGATTTTTCATCTGCGGCAATTACCAGATGACATGGAAAAAGCCCGGAAAGCCCATACATAAGATGAGCTTTCTGGGACTCCATACAACCACTGATCTCCAGAATTCCACAATTCTTTTTTGCCTGTTTTTGTATTTCTTCCATCTCTGCAAGATTCTGCAGAGGCTGCAAAAATGTCTTCATACATTCTCCATTTTCTTGTTGAACTGGTTCATGGCCGCATCCACACTGTCAGCCAGGATCATCTCTACAGCTTTGCAGGCTCTCTCCTGCGCCTCTTCCACAAGCTTACGTTCATTGCTTCCGAATCTGCCAAGTACATGATCTGCCAGATCCCATCCTTTTGGTTTGGCTCCGACACCAACCTTGATACGAACAAACGTCTGTGTACCAAGCTGCTGAATGATATGCTTGATTCCATTGTGCCCACCGGCACTGCCTTTCTTACGGATACGAAGCTGTCCTGGTTCCAAATCAATATCGTCATAAATAACGATCATCTCTGTCTCCGGATCGATTTTGAAGTAGTTTGCCATATCCCGGACAGGACCACCACTGAGATTCATATAAGAAAGCGGCTTCATCAGAATGACAAGTTGTCCTTCGATTCTTCCCTTTCCGTACATGGCATTGAATTTCACGCCAGACTGTGGAACATTATATTCCTCCACAAGCTTATCAATCACATCAAATCCCATATTATGGCGTGTGGCTTCATACTGCCTTCCGGGATTTCCCAAACCTACGATCAGATACATCAGAATTTCCTCGCTGTATTAATTAAAATAAACCATTTCGTCTTCCAGTGGATCACACTGCTCTACATGCTCCGCAGCAAGTACGATACCTTCTTCACCCTGGTATTCGTTACGTTTCTCAATGCCGACTTTGGCTGTAACTTCTACCCATTCTCCCGGCGTCAGTTTCGGCGCATATGCGCTCTTACATACATAACCAAGAAATGTAGTATCATCTGCACAGCAAGTCATGGCTGTACGTCCCGGAACAAAGAATTTACTTCCCATTCCGCGAGGTTTCATGACTCTTGCTTTAAACTTGACTGTTTTGCCTTCATAATTTTCCGGATGATCCATTGCATCCACAAACCAGATGCCATAATCTTCCGGAAGAATCTCGATAACCGGCGCATTCATATCAAATGGCATTTCATCCTGGAAAATATCACCCAGCTCGCCTTCTTCATCCTCAAAGATAACTTCTGCTCTCTGATTTGCGACCTTGATTCCACGTCGATAAGTCGGAAGTGGATCTTCCTTTTTGCAACGGTTGAAGATAACCATATCTGTATTTTTTATCATATCCATAAAAATGGATTTCATATTCGCCATATACATCTGGAAAGTACTTCCATCTACACAGGTAATCTGCTGTTCTACTCCCCAGCCTGTCGGCAGCTGCATTTTTTCAAAATTGCTTACCAGCCACATGCCATTATATTCTATGATAACACGCTCCGGCTGATGAAGAATATCCATGGCAACCAGTCTGTCTGTTGTAAAGTCTTCCTCATTTTCAATTACCTCCACAACAGTATTATTGGCTTCAAGAATTGCCGGATCGTATTCTTCCTCCCCTTCCTCACAGAGGATCAGAAGTGTCTTTCCATCCGTATGGAAATAATCCTGCTGTATGGTAAAACTCAGGAAAGAAGTCTTGCCACTTTCCAGGAAACCGGTCATTAAATAAATCGGTACTTTGATCTCATCCATTGTCTGTATTCTCCTCTATGATTACAGGCCAAAAAGCTCAGCCAGTTTGTCCTCATTCAGTTTAGATCCGATCACGCAGAGACGACCTGTATATTCCGGTGCGCCTTCACGGATTTCTGTTTCTTCCGGAACCATATCAAAATAAATCCATGTTCCATCTTCTGCCGGAAGCATTCCTTTTGCACGGAGAATGATTCCATATTCATCAGATGCAGAAAGAGCTTCCAGCATCTTCTCAAGATTTTCTTTTGTATATTTCTTAATTGTCTCACGACCCCAACTTGTAAATACTTCATCTGCATGATGATGGTGATGGTCATGATGGTCGTGTCCACATCCGCATTCATGATCATGGTCGTGATGATGATGCTCATGTTCTTCATGATCGTGGTCATGTCCGCATCCACATTCATGATCATGGTCGTGATGATGATGTTCATGTTCTTCATGATCGTGGTCATGTCCGCATCCGCATTCTTCATCATGATCGTGATGATGATGCTCATGTTCTTCATGATCATGGTCATGATGATGTTCGCCATGTTCATGCACATGTCCGCATTCCGGGCATACTTCCTCTTCTTCCATCAGTTCATCTGCCAGAGATACCGGATGCTCCATAACCTCCAGAAGTTTTTTACCTTCCAGTTTCTCGATCGGTGTTGTGATGATTGCGGCTTTGGAGTTAATCTCACGAAGCAGTTCCAGTGATGCCTGTGCTTTTGCTTCGTCAACAATATCTGTACGGCTCATGATGATCGCTCCGGCATATTCAACCTGATTGTTGAAAAATTCACCGAAATTTCTCATATACATTTTGCATTTCTTTGCATCAACAACAGTAGTGTAACTGTTCAGAACCAGTCCTGTTTCTTCCTCTACGCCCTGTACTGCTTTAATGACATCAGATAATTTGCCGACACCAGATGGCTCGATCAGAATTCTGTCCGGGTGATATTTGCTGATAACTTCTTTCAAAGATGCGCCAAAATCACCAACCAGTGAACAACAGATACATCCTGAGTTCATTTCACGGATCTGGATTCCGGCTTCTTTCAGAAATCCTCCATCAATGCCGATCTCACCAAATTCATTTTCAATCAGTACGACCTGCTCCCCCTGAAAAGCATCTTTCAGGAGTTTCTTGATCAGTGTTGTTTTACCGGCTCCAAGGAAACCGGAGATAATGTCAATTTTAGTTTTTTCCATGATTGCATTTCCTCTCTTTCTGCCCATGGGCAAAATGATTGCTAAATTACTTTATATTATTTGTTTTATACCACTAACTTATAACGCAATTTGACCAGGAGGCATAAAATACCCCCTGGTTATTATCCCTTTATATGGGTAATGGGGACATGAACCAGTCACGTCCCCACTCTATACTCTCTAAAATCAACCGTTGATCATGAAGCTGAGAAGTTTGTCGATATCTTCTTTCTCATATGCTACGATCTCAAGTTCCGGAATTTCTCCGCCGGAGAAGATGTTTGCAAGAGATACATACTGGGACAGTTTGGATTTGAGGTTCAGTCTGTCACCTTCACCTGTTACCAGTTCAACTTTACCCTGGCAGCTGTCTACTACTTCAAAAAATTTCTCGATGTCTTTAATATTAGATACTTTCATTGTAAATCTCCTTTCAAAATCTTTATTTTTTATGTTCAACTTACTGCATTTCATGTAAATACTGAGTTTCCAAATGATTTTCCTCAGTCGCGTTCAGTATAACCTATATTTTCTTAAATTGCAACGATTTTATTTGTTAAATTTATATAATTATCGACGCACAAAATTGGTTAATTTTTACAATGGAATTGTCAATAAGTAAACACCGCAACACCATATCCTGGCAGTGGATAGTCAAATGAAAACTCTCTGTGATCACATTCCTGTGCCTCTGCTTTAAATACCTCCGGTTTCTCCAAAAGTCCATGTTCATTCATGATCAGTTTATACTGTTTTTTCTTTGGAACACCGACACGATAATCCGGGCGGTCAACCGGCGTAAAGTTTACAATAAACAGAAGGTTATTTCTCTTTGTAGGAGATTTTCTTACCAGACTGAAAATACTTCTGTATGCATCGTCTGCATTGATCCACTCAAATCCGTCAGGATCGTTGTCCCCTGCATACAATGCAGGATACTTTGTATACATATGTAAAAGCGTCTTTACAAACTCCTGAAGATCCTGATGTGGTTTTTCATTCAGAAGATACCAGTCAAGCTCCCTCTCCTCACTCCATTCACGCAGCTGTCCAAATTCCTGTCCCATAAACAGAAGTTTTTTGCCTGGATGGAACAGCATAAATGCATACGCAGCTTTCAAATTACGAATCTTTTCTTCCGGATAGCCTGGCATCTTATTAACCATAGAACATTTCAAATGTACGACTTCATCATGCGAGATGACAAGGACATATTTTTCACTGTATGCATAAGTCATAGAAAATGTCATCTTATTGTGATTGTCCTTACGGAAATATGGATCCAATTTCATGTATTCAAGAAAATCATTCATCCATCCCATATTCCATTTCAAAGAGAATCCAAGTCCTCCATCTTCAGCTTTTCCGGTAACCTGTGGCCATGCGGTAGATTCTTCTGCTATCATGACCGTTCCATGATTTCTTCCAAGTACAACGGTATTCAAATGTTTGAAAAACTCAATTGCTTCAAGGTTTTTGTTATCACCATATTTATTAGCAACCCACTCGCCATCCTTCTTTCCATAATCCAGATAAAGCATAGATGCTACTGCATCAACACGAAGTCCGTCTACATGACACTCTTCAATCCAGTAGAGTGCATTGGCAATCAGGAAGTTTTTGACCTCCGGACGGCCATAGTTATAAATCTTGGTTCCCCAGTCCGGATGTTCTCCCTGTCTCGGATCTTCATGTTCATATACTGCTGTACCGTCAAAATTTGCGAGGCCTTGTGCATCTTTCGGAAAATGTGCCGGTACCCAGTCCAGAATAACTCCAATCTTATTACGGTGCAGATAATCGATCATATACTTGAAATCCTGAACAGAACCATAACGGGAGGTTGGTGCATAATATCCTGTGACCTGATATCCCCATGAGCCATCAAACGGATGCTCGGCAATTCCCATAAGTTCTACATGTGTATAACCCATTTTCTTTACATAGGCAGCAAGTTCATGTGCCAGTTCACGGTAATTATAAAATCCCGGATCATCTTCATCTTTTGCTTCATGTTTCTTCCAGGAACCGGGGTGTACCTCATAAATGGCCATAGGATCTCTGATTTCATCAAATTCCGGACGTCTTTTCATCCAGGTAGTATCTTTCCATTTATAATCAGAAATGTCCGCAATTCTGGATGCAGTGCCAGGTCTCAGTTCTGCTTCATTGCCATATGGATCAGCTTTGTATAATTCTTCACCATGATAGCCGATAATATAGAATTTATAGAGATCTCCAACCTTTGCTCCGGGTATAAATGTCTCATATACCCCAATTGGTCCGACTTTCTTCATTGGATTTGCCTGTGTATTCCAGTTATTAAACTCTCCAACAACAGAAACTGATCTGGCATTTGGTGCCCACACAGCAAAATATACACCTTTCTTACGCCTCTGTATCGTCGGATGGGCTCCTAATTTCCTGTAAATGTCATAATGGGTTCCCTGTCCGAACAGATACTGATCCAGCTCTGTAAACTGCAACTTCTCTCCCATTCAAACGTACCTCCCTTAACAGCTATTTTATTCTGGCACTCTTTACAACTCTGCGCCTCCCATCAGCATTATGCACATTTATCATGCTGATATTTTGCATTTTTATAGACATATTATACCAATCCATAATGTTCCCGTCAATTAAAATAAGAAATTACAAGTACACAAAAAGAGGACTTGTCCGATTGCGCTTTCGAACTTGTCCTCTTTTGTGGATTCTTATTTTATATAATTTTATATAGAATTAATATCCTGTATCATACCCATCTCCGGAGTCCTCATCTGCATAATCACTTCCGTCTCCGGAACTGTCATCATAAGATCCATCGTCTGAGCTGTTATCTCCGGAACTGTCATCTGATGAACTTCCATCCCCGGAAGAGTCATCGCCTCCTGAGCTGTCATCTCCGGAAGAACTGTCGGAACTCTCATCACTTCCATCACTGACATCACTGCTGTCCGAAGATCCTGTATCACTTACATCAGAACTATCTGTTGAGCCGTCATCTGAGGTAGTACCATCTGATACCGCTGTACCATCACTGCTTCCGTCAGAAGAACCACTGTTATATCCTGCAACGATACCCTTCTGAAGTGAACTGTCCCAGAAATCAGAATAGTTTGCATTCTGTAAAGTAACTCCCTTGGCTGCTGCAAGCTCACTGACAGTCATCAGCTTATAACCCTTCTGCACAAGTTCCGGAATCATCTTGATCGCAGCCTGTACGGATGGCTCATGAATATCATGCATCAGAATGATCGAACCGTCAGTAAGATCTCCGTTCATAATCTCATTATAGTCTTTGTCAACATCCTTATAACTCCAGTCAAGAGAATCCAGCGACCATGTAAAGAATGGTTTCTGTACAGTAGCAATGATATCATCACTCCAGTTTCCATATGGTGCTCTGGCAACACTTGCCTTCTGTCCACATGCCTTCTCCAGAGCTGCATCTGTATCTGAAAACTCTTTGGCAACTGCATCCATATCAAGATCATACAGATTCAGATGATCCCAGGAATGAGATCCGATCTCACATCCAATGTCTACCATTCGCTGAACTTCGCTCTGCCAGTTCTCAACATTCTGTCCGAGCATAAAGAATGTCGCATGTGCATTATTCTGTTCCAGGCAGTCCAGAAGCTGGTCTGTATACTCTCCCGGGCCATCATCAAACGTAAATGCAATTCTTGTCTTATGCTGACTCGGATCATACGTTCCGTCATCACTGAAATAATAGTCATCAAAACCAACACTTACCCAGCCGGTCTGTGTATAACCATTGTCTCCAAAATAATATGTAGAACCATCTATTTCCTGCAGGCCGCCTGCATAATATGTACCATCCGAGTTCTGATACCATTTTCCGTTCTCATCCTCATGCCAGCCAGCAGTCAGCTGTGAAGCCTTTGTCAGATCACTCGCACCCTTCAGCGGTTTACGGATTGCTGCATTTGTGTCTTTTTCTATCTGTGTCTCAGTTCCTGAATCTCCCGTATTGGTATTCGCATTCGTATCTGTTTCTGCCTGTACCTGTGCCGGTTTATCTGTATTTTTCCCTCCGACCCGATTAATGACCGGAAGAATGATTCCTCGTATCACAAAGACAAATACGAGAATTATTGCAACAATATACGCGCCTTTTTTCATCATCTGACGACGTCTTATCTGCTGTTGCTTTTTGCGCATTCGTTCACGCAATACCCTTTTATCCATCTACTCCACCTGCTGTATTTTTCTATAACTTTTTTGTCTATTTATTATCATAACGCATTTAATTCTGAAATACAATCACAATTCCTGAACTAAATCAAGTTATTCTGTGAATGATGATTCAATACTTCAGCAGGTATATCAGATAACTCTTTTTAATTCAAAATTCTCTGTTACCAGAAGAAGATCTGCCTCTTTACCTGTATGAACAGACCCTGTTCTGTCATAAATCCCAATACTTCTTGCCGGATTTCTCGTGGCTGCAAAAATCGCCTGGTCTACAGGCACACCAAATTCTATTGCCTTGCACATACAGCCAAACAGATTTGTCGCAGATCCTGCCAGTGTTCCGTCTTTCAGCACTGCCTTGCGGTCCTTCACAGTTACTTCCTGTCCGCCGAGCTCATATGTACCGTTTTTCATCCCTGTTGCACGCATGGAGTCACTGATCAGAATCACTCTTTCCGGTCCGAACATTTTGAATGTTGTTCTGATCACGGATGGATGGATATGGTAACCATCACAGATAAGTTCCACCATACATTCCGGATCATCTGCTGCAGCTCCGATCAGTCCGGGTTCTCTGTGTGCCAGTGGCTGCATCGCATTATAAAGGTGCGTCACATGATGCGCCCCCAGCGCCATTGCTTCTGATGCACATTCGTAATCTGCAGCTGTATGTCCCAGAGATATCTGTACTTCACTCTGCATTTTCCTGATAAATTCCATCGCACCGCTGACATTCGGTGCCAACGTTACCAGTTTAATCCTTCCACCGGATACTTCATTCAATTCCCTTACAAAATCTGCATCCGGTTCCGTGATCCATTCTTCGACATGTGCGCCCTTCTTAACAGGATCCAGAAACGGTCCTTCCATATTGATACCTGCAACCGTTGCTCCATCGCCGGACTTTTCTGCTTCCCTGATCCCTTTAAAAATCTTCTTAAGCTGTTCCTTCGGAAGTGTCATGGAAGTCGGACAATATGATGTTATTCCACTTTGTCTCTCATATCTTAAGATTTTTTTCAGACCTTCCGGATCACCGTCAGAAAAATCTTCCCCATATGCTCCATGGCTGTGGATATCCACAAGACCGGGAATCACCATAAGACCCTCGGCATCTATAACTTCCTCTTCAGAGGTTGCTTCAAATGCCTCTGTCAGTCTGTGATTTCTGATATAAAGTGTTTCCTTGCGAAAACTTCCATCTTCCTGAAAAACATTTCCATTTTTTATGATCATCCTTCATTTGCCACATCATCTTCCGATGCAGTTTCCTCACTTTCTTCTGCAGTGTCACTGCTATCTTCCTCTGACGCATTATCTTCTATAGTGTCTTCTGCAGCATCAACTCCTGTGTCTTCACTTTCCGGATCTGCATCTTCATTTGCCACATCAGCTTCTGTTGCAGAAGTTTCATTTACTGTCGCATTATCCACTATAAAACGTTCCACACGCATCAGTGCCAGTGATTCATTTACTTCCTGTTCACCATAATATGCAACCAGCTGATCAAAACTCTCATAGCCATATTCTGATAACAGCTCGTCTTTTAATGTCTGTATATCGTCATCGTCAAGACTGAGTCCTTCTGCATCCATGATTCCCTGAACAATAAGGTTCTGTTCCACTTTGGATTCTGCATACTGCTGGCAGTCTTCCTCATAATCTTCTTCAGACATTCCCTGAGCCTTAAGGAAATCAGACATTTCCATACCTGCTTCTTTGACATAATTTTCATTGAGTTTTTTGTATGCTTCAACCGCCTTATCCACATCTTCTTCCGGATATTCTTTTACTTCAGAATTTGCGAGTACTTCGCTCCAGGCATTACTGTAAAGATCATAATCTGCTGATTTTGTCTCATTTTCTTCGAGTTCTTTTTTGACGGCTGCACGATACTCGTCAACTGTCTTGTATTCTGTATTGGCAGCTACCCACTCATCATTCAGTTCGGAAGGCCGCGTGAACTTCTGCAGCGTAACTTTAAACACAACCGGTTTACCGGCAACAGATTCTTCATAGTAATCATCCGGGAAAGTCAGGTCCAGTTCTTTTGTCTCTCCCTTTTTCATGCCAATGATTCCATCCTCGAATCCATCAATCATTCCGCCCTCGCCAATCACAAGATCATAATCTTCTGCAGAACCCCCATCAAATTCTTTTCCGTCTATCGTTCCGGTAAAATTAATCGTTACCGAATCGCCCTCTTCTACTGTTCCGTCATTTACCTCTGTTCCGTTTTCTTCAAGATTATAATCGATCTCTGCCTGTACATCATCATCCGTTACAGTAACCGATGCTCTGTCCAGTGTCAGTCCCTTATATTCTCCAATCGTAACATATTTTGAAACATCAGAAACAGACACCAGTCTGACTGCCGAAGCAGATGTTTTTTTATCTGAGGATGCAGAATCTTTTTTATCCCCTGTATCCTGTGTTGTCTCGGTTTTGGTTTCTTTTGTATCAGATTCGCTACATGCTGTAGCAGATAAAGCCATGCACATTACCAACATCGCTGCAACTGTTTTTTTCTTCATAATAAAACTCCTTTCAAATCTGCATATCACATTTCTGGTACCGGTGTCGGTCTGGAAGAATCCCATACCTCAGATACATCAAAAAGATCGCTCAGCATATCCGGGTTATAATACATTCTGTAACCATCCAGATTTCTTCTTCCCTGTCGGAAATACTGATCTGTGATCTGTACAAAGTACTGACTGGAATCTACATTACAGAAATAGTCATAACCCGCACTCTTATAATACTGAAATTTCGGATTATCAGAAGAGTAACCTTCCCAGTCACCAATATCTGCACCAAACGCAAAGATGATCATATCTGTATCTCCAAGGATCGGGGCTACATTTGCTTTCCATTTCTCATCGTCTGTCTTAAGATCCTCAGCAGAACGCTCTGTTGCATTCATATGTCCCCAGGTATGGCTTGCGAATTCCCATCCCTCTGCCTTCATGGCATCTGCCACTTTGGTCGCATCTTTTACATCCTGGTCGTAATCGAAATCAGGATGATCTTCCAGGAATTTCTTCTGGTCATCCTGAAGGTTTTCGCCGGTCTTATATGCACTGTCTGTTCTGTATCCCAGTACTCCGTTATAACCGGTCATCGCAAGGATTCCCTTACGTCCATGATAGGAAAAATCCGGATGTTCTTTGATAAAAGAATCCAGAAGCGGTACCAGATCATAATCTCCGACTAAAACATTTCCGTCAGCATCAACATATTCGTTCTTTACCTCTCCATTCTCGTCAAGTACAAGTTTGGATGCACAGCCATCGCCGTCCATATAATGGTAATAGCTGACATCATCCTGCGAAAGGACAAACGGAATCTTACCCTCCGGAACCATAATCTTACCCCTGCTCATCGTACCGTCTTTATTTACCGTTGCCATATCATGCGGACTTACCAGTACATAGCCCTTGTCATACATGATCTGAATGATCTTATTAAACTCACTGACTGTTGTCATGACCTGATTATAATTTCCGGATTTTGAATCTCCATCAAATGCTCTGGATGTGTCCTCGATCAATGTATGAAAAAATACATGTGTGATTTTTTCAAGAGGATATTCAACCAGTGATTTTTTCGCAATCTGGCATTTTGCAGCAAGATCCATGTAATCTTTATTTTTTGTAAAATCATCCTGCTTTTTCAGCAATTTGATTGCCTCATCATAATTATACTGCTGATACATGATCGTTGCCTGATCAAGCACAGAATCAGAAGTTTCTGTGTCTGCAGATTCTTTTGAATCCTCTGCATCTGCATAAACGTTCTGTATCATTTTAGATCTTATGCCGTCTGTAACCGGCAGATAACCACTTCCCCCTGTCAGTGCTGCTGCAGTAAGTACTGCTGTAAGTATTAATGCTCTTTTTTTCATTCTTTATCCCCTTTTATCAGTTATGCCATTGGCGGCACCGGTGTCGGTCTTACCGGATCAAAAACACTCTTTACATCAAAAAGATCCTCCAGAAGCTCCGGGTGGTAATACATACGGTATCCGTCCAAATTTCTTCTCCCCTGACGGAAATACCGCTCTCTTATCTGTACATAATATTTACTTGAATCTACATTGCAAAAATAATTGTATCCTGCACCTTTTAAATATTCGAATTTATCGCCGTGATAATCCTCCGGTCCACAGAGATCTGTACCAAACGCAAATATAATGATATCTGTACCTCCGATCAGCGGATCTACATTATCTTTGAATTTCCGGGTATCGGTCTGAAGTGTTTCCAGTCCTATCTGCCCTACATTCTGATGCCCCCAGGTGTGACTTGCAAAAAGCCATCCCTCTGCTTTCATGGCATCTGCGACTTTCTTAGCGCCCTCTCTTTCTTTCGCCAGGCTGAAATCAGGATGTGCATCCAGCCATTCAACCTTATTGGCATCCAGATCATCCGGACGTGTCTCATAGCTCTGGTCTGTACGATATCCTAAAATACCATTATAACCGGTAAGTGCCACAATTCCTTTTGCCCCTCTGTATGAAAAATCCGGATGTTCTTCTACAAAACGGTCGATCAGCGGAACCATATCATAATCTCCGACAGAAACGCTTCCATCATCCTCTATATATTCGTTCCGAATTTTTCCATTCTCATCAACAACCAGCTTCGATGCATATCCATCACCATCCATATAATGATAATAACAAACATCGTCCTGTGAAAGAACAAACGGAATCTTCCCTTCCGGGAGAAGGATCTCTCCTTCTGTTATATTGCCATCAGCATCTGCCTTAGCCATATCATAGATACTGACCATGACATAGCCTTTCTCATACATAGTCTCTGTAATCTTATTGAATTCATCGATCGTTGTCATAACTTGATTGTAATCAGCTTCTTTATAGTCTCCATCAAATGCTTTAGATGGATCTTTGATCAGTGTATGATAAAAAACATGTGTAACTTCTTCCAGTGGCCAGGACTTACAGGAAGCTTTTATTTCTTCATATTGTTTTACCGCATCCTGCATTTCTGTATTCTTTTTATAGCCACTGTATTTCTGAAGCAGGCTGATTGCCTTGTCATAATCATATTGTACTGCGAGAAGCTTCGCATCTGCCAGAATTTCCTCCGGGGTTCTCTCATCCACTTCCAGATCTGAACGACTCTGTTTCACCGTATCTGTCAAAGTCGGCTCCGATGAGTCCTTTTCTGCTGATTTTTTTGATGAAACCTGACTTTGCCTGCTTTCTCTGGTCACAAAACTGACGATTCCGGTGACTGCACTCACTGCTACCACTACGGTAACAACAGCCATGCTTCCCAATACGATCATTTTTTTTCTTCGTTCCTGCTTTTTTATGCGGTGTTTTCTTGCCTGGCGTCTCTCGCGAAGTGCCTTTTCCTGCTCTTCTGACAAACGTTCCATTTCTTTTATTTCATCTGAATACAGTTTATTCTGACTGGTATTTTTATTTCTGTCGTTTTTCTTCTCCATACTAACTCTCCAGGGCCTTTGTTCTGTAATTCTTAGTGTACCCACAAATAAATTTATCTTTCAGATTTTCTAAAAACCGTAAATTTATTATACCTGTTTCTCTGTACCTTTGCTATAACTTTTCCTGTTCTTTATGGAATTTTATGAATTTGTTTGCCTTTTGTAATAAATGATGTTAGAATATAATTCGCATGACATAAGTTTGTAAATTACATATTGAGGAGGGTATCTATGAGTACACTTACCATCGTCCTTCTTGTGATCCTGGTCGTTCTGATCGCTGCTCTGATAGCTCTTTATTTCTTTGGAAAAAAGGCTCAGAAGAAACAAGAAGAACAGCAGGCCCAGATTGAAGCTGCTAAGCAAACCGTTTCTATGCTGATTATTGATAAGAAGCGACTTCCGTTAAAAGAATCCGGTCTTCCTCAGATGGTGATCGACCAGGCACCGAAGCTGATGCGCCGTTCCAAACTGCCAATCGTTAAAGCAAAAGTCGGACCAAAGATCTCCGTTCTGATCGCAGATGAAAAAGTTTTTGATCAGATTCCGGTCAAAAAAGAAGTCAAGGCCGAAGTCAGCGGTTTATATATCGTTGGCGTTAAAGGAATCCGTGGTTCCCTGGAAACACCGGCTCCTAAGAAAAAAGGCTTTTTCAAAAGATTACTCAACAAATAAGGACACATGCAAAATGCCTGAGAGAATCATCTCCCAGGCATTTCTTTTTTCTCTTTAGTTCTATCAATACTTATTACAATATAAGATTCTCCGAATCTCTGGACTGTGCCTGAACCGTAAGATAGCAGTCAGCCACATGTTCCTCATTCATATCCAGTGCATAATCAACTTTCAGATGAATATTATCCTCTTCTTCCTGCAATTCCAAACCGGTTGCTGCAATCCCCATCTGAAGTGTTCCAAACGGTGTAGAATAAAATGTCATATTTTTCTTACCCTGTTCGAAAACCATATGTACATTTACCTGCCCCTGCTTGCGGACTTCCACTCCCTGCGCCGACATCTTGATATAGTTGACCGTCGGTTCTGCCGTATCGTCCATCATTTCTTCATAACGAAGATAATGGCTTCCATTTCGATAATAATACTGTCCCGGGACAACGATCTCGATTGGTTCCTGTTCCTCTTCCGGATCCATCATCTGAAGTCCGCGTACATGTATAAGTACATCTTTTTTCATATATCTCTCCTGATTCTGATAATTATCAATATTTTTCAATATCAATTTTCTTAGTCATTTCCACATCATACGGAAGAATCGAATTGGCAAATTCCTTAAACTCATCTGCAAGATCACTTACATAAAATCGATAAGGAAATTCCTCTTCCTGCTGTCCGGTACTGAGCATATTTGTTTTCTGCAGAAGATTCTTCAGTTCCAAAGCCGTCTCATACGCCGGATTTACCAGTCTTACTTTTTCTCCCATAACTTCCCGGATCGTAGATCGGATCAGCGGATAATGCGTACAGCCGAGAATCAGTGTATCCACATCTTTATCTTTCAGTTCCTGCAGATATCGGTTTGCAACTTCTACGGTCACCGGATCATGCAGCCAGCCTTCCTCTACCAGAGGTACAAACAGTGGGCAGGCCTTACCGATCACCGTAATTTTCGGATCCAGTTTCTTCAGATAAGCTTCGTGAATTCCACTACCAACTGTGCCGACCGTACCGATCACACCAACTCTTTTATTAACCGTCTCTTCTGCAGCAACCTTTGCTCCTGCTCCAATCACACCAAGAACCGGTATGTCCTGTTCATGCTGTACCGCATCAAGCGCAAATGCACTTGCTGTGTTACAAGCGATCACAATTGCTTTCACCTGCTGTTCTTTCAGAAAATGAATGATCTGTCTGGAGTAGCGGATAACCGTATCTCTGGATTTACTGCCGTATGGAACTCTGGCTGTATCACCAAAATAAACAATCTTTTCCGAAGGAAGATTACGCATGATCTCACGTGCCACTGTCAGGCCACCTACTCCGGAATCAAACACACCGATCGGTGCATCTCTATCTATCTTCATATGTAATTCTCCAGTTCTGTTTTATATGTTCGAAAAAGTAAAATGAACTTTTCCGAACATATCGATATCTTACCACCTCTCAATAGCTTTCGCAAGCCAGAAGGATATCTTTGGCCTCTGTTCTGATGGAAATTTTTCGACATCGCAACCATACTGATCCCATTCTGAAAAACAGAACTCCGGATAAATACTGCCCCACCATGCCAGAACATTTTTCTGTGATCCCCTCCATTGTATTCCACACAGCAGACTGATGACTATCATTCCTGTTATCATAGAGAGCAGGATTCTGTTTTCTTTTTTGTATATCTGTTTCATCCCGGAACCTCCTGTTTCTTTTTGTTATTTGCTTTGCAAAATAATATTCTTTCAGAAGTATTCCCCAAAATCGCCATATTATTCCAGCCAGACCTGGATCTGATCTTCGGAAAGTGTAATTTTCGGAAGTTTCTTTAAAGTTCCATTCTGATACCACTGATAATAGACCTGCCGCAGAGTCACACCATTTTTCTGTTCTCTGTCCATTCGGTTTTCCATAAGACCTGTAATATATTCTCCGACCGATGTTCCACCTTCCTTCCAGCCCAGCAGTTTTTCCGGTTCCTGCGTCTGAAATACATATATATTTTCTCCTGCCAGCGGTTCTTCTCTGAGATATTCAAAAAAATCTTTCCACATATCGGTTTCAGTCAGGTCCTGACTCAGTATCAGTATCTGCAAATGTCCGATATCCAGATATTTTTCCTGGGATCTTTCATAACGACTTTTTATTTCCTCAAAACTTTTCCCACGGACCTGGAGTGTCTGATTGCCATCCTCTTCCTCTTTTCCCTGACCGGTCGCTCTGGGAAGATCCGGCATTGCATAGGTCAGAATGTATTCTCCCTCAGACACATCAACTCCCATAGCCAGCGGATACATTCTCTTTTCCGGTTCTATTCCGGCACAACCGGTACAGCTCAGAATAAATACCATTAAAACAGCCACTGCAGAAGCTGTTTTTTTTCTTCTCTTTTTCTGTCCCCGGAAAAGCAGACAGATCTGGATCAGCACCAGTCCCGGAACAAAAAATGTTCCCAGATACATTTTGTAGAAATCTGCGATCCCACTGTCATTTATTCTGACAAAAGAAAACGCATAGATTACTATGGGAAGCCAGTATTTTCCGCTTCCCAGATGCACCGTATCCAATATACGGATTCCGTAATGGAAGCAGCTTCCCAGTGCAAAAAAAAGCCCGTACAATAAAAATCCAATCCAGAGCACATCAAACCTGGCAAGTACATTTCCCGGCAGGTCTGCTCCTGCCATCAGCGGAAGGACCGGATAAAGTTCTTTCTGTATCCGTCCCCACCCCAATACAGAAGGCAGGATAAAAAGAATAAGCAGTAAAATTCCGCTGACTGTTAGAATGGCCGATGTTACAGTTTTGCCGGAATTTCCTCTTTTTTCCACATTCTGCAATACAAACGGAAGAAGGCTGATTCCCGAAAAAGCACACACCACATCATACGTGCTGTAAACGATCTCCTTTCCCCACAATCGACTTTCCCGCAGCATTTCTTTCAAATATTCTGCATTCCCCTGCCCGATACACAACAACAGCATAAGTATGATCACAAATAAAAAAATTCCTCCCGAGACACCGGCCATCCGCCCTCTGCGCTGCATCCCATGATCTGCCCCATATGCACAGACTACAACCGCCCAGAAAATCAGCCATCCGGTTGCAATCCCTGATACTGCCCACACCGGTACGATCTGCTCAATGAGTGAAAGAATATAAACTCCTGTCATGATCAGATATATTAAGAAAAAGCTTCCCAACAGGCTGCCTTTCAGCTTTCCCATTATTTTTACAGGATCTGCATAACAGTAAGAAGTTCTCATCAGAAAAAAGACATACAGCAAAAGGATCAGAACTGCAGCCATGATGCCCACTGCTCCAGACAGTCCCTGTTCTCCGTTATATCCCGGAATACAGATCAGAAGTGGTGCAAGAAAAGAAAGTATAATCTGATGATACAACTGTCTGTGTGATATACGATTGTTTTCTGCATACTTCATGATTCACGCTCCTTCCTGTCTGTAATCTTTCGCAGACGGATACTCTGTTCCTTTCTTGCATAGACCGGCCTGTATTTTCTGGCTTTGAAAGGTATTCGAAAAATACCATTACCTGTCTGTCTAACGGATTGTTCTTCCACAAAAGGCACCAGATACGGTATTCCAAAGCTCAACAGTCCTGACAGATGTGATACTGTAAGATAGATGCCAAGGACAACTCCATATATTCCAAGATAGCCTCCCAGAATCAAAAATCCATATTTCAGCAGGCGAAAAGCAGCTGCAAATTCTTCATCCGGTATGACCATAGATCCAAGTGCCGTAAGTGCTACGATCATAACAACAATAGGACTTACCAGATTGGCACTGACTGCCGCATCTCCTATGATCAGGCCGCCTACTATTCCGATTGCATTTCCAAGTGCACCGGGTACCCGGACTCCGGCTTCCCGTATCAGTTCAAAAGCGAGTTCCAGTAAAACCAGTTCTGTCACACTTGAAAAAGGTACTCCCTCCCTTGCATCTGCAAAAGACAGCAAAAGATTCGTTGGCAATATCTGTGTATGAAACCGGATCACTGCCAGATACAATCCCGGAAGCAATGTTGCTGTCAGCAATGCCAGATAACGCAGTATTCGGAGAAATGTTGCCATCTCAAAATGATGATACCAGTCTTCACTGCTCTCCATAAAACTGCTGAATGCACCTGGCAGGATCAGGGCAGACGGAGAATTATCACACAGAAGTGCGATTTTTCCATTGAGAAGTTCCAGTGCCGTCCGATCCGGGCGTTCCGTCACCTGATACTGCGGAAAAGGCGAATACCAGGGTTTCTCAGTCAGCTGTTCCAGCATTCCACTGTCCAGAATTCCATCTATTTTGTATTCTTCCAGCCTGTTTTTGACCTCTTCCAAAAGTTCTTCATGTACCAGATCTTCGATATACAGTATCTGAATCGTTGTATTGGAACGGACTCCACTCTGATATTCTTCTACTTTCATTCGGGTATCACGGATCCTTTTGCGTACAAGCGCGGAATTTGTTTTTACTGAATCCGAGAAACCTTCCCTGGAGCCACGCAATACCTTTTCTGATTCTGCCTCAGAAACTCCCATATCCGGATACCCTTTGCTGGAGATTTTCATTGCCTTATTGTAACCATCTATAAAAAACACTGCATTTCCAGACAGGATTGCTCCAAAAACTTCATCCATATTTTCCAGTTTCTGCACATCTGCAATGCCCAGACTGTTATTTTTGAGAAATTCCTGTATTTTTTCCGGCGGTATTTTCCAGAAATGATTGATCATTTTTCCAATCGCTGAATCATCCAGCATCATATTCGATACCGTAACTTCAATATAAACCATAAGGCAGTCCACTTTACGATCTTCTCCCAGACGCATCGGACGTACCAGAATGTCTGCACAATTTTCGCATTGCTTTCGGATATATATCTCATTATCCCTCAGATTTGACGAAATCCTGATCTGCTCTGTTTCTTTTGCTGGTCCTTCTACTGCTTCTCTCATCATTTCCTCCTGAAGGCAGATAACTGCTATAATAAAATTGAGAATAAAAAAAGAGATACACTTTATGCATCTCTTTTAGAATAACCAGATTATAAGATTTTATGTGTGCAGACACTGCTGACTGTTCTATTTATGAACCTGTCGGTTCTGTGTCTCTTCACGGATAGACCGTATGATTGCCTCCCGCTGATTCTCAATATGCTGATAGGAAATCTCCTGTGCCTGTTTTACATCACGATTACGGATTGCTTCGTAAATTTCTTCATGTTCTTTGACGAGAAGATTTCTTGTCTCTTCATCCTTCAGATACTCCACACGGTAACGATAAATCTGTTCCCGAAGATTATTCAATACCTGATTCAGTCTTCTGTTATCAGAAGATTTATAAATCACTTCGTGAAATGCCACATCGGCCTCTGCAAGCTTGACCAGATTACCCTCTGCCATAGTTGCTTCGAAGTCTTTGGCCGCTTTCCACAATTCCGCCAGCTGTTCCTCTGTCATACGTGCACATGCATTTTCAATAGAAAGATTTTCCAGAGCAATTCGAACTTCCAGAACATCATTCAGATCTTTCTCTGTGATATTGGCAACCTGTGCACCTCTTCGGGGAATCATCACAACCAGACCTTCCAGTTCCAGTTTTCGCATAGCTTCCCTTACCGGAGTCCTGCTGACACCAAGACGTTCTGCAAGTGCAATTTCCATCAGTCGTTCTCCTGGCTTCAGTTCGCCTTTTAAAATTGCTTTACGGAGTGTATTAAATACAACATCGCGTAATGGCAGATATTCATTCATGTCTACAGAAAAATCATTTATCATAAGTACTTCCCCTTTCTTACTTTTTATTGTATATCTGTGTTGCAAATACAGTTTTCGCCAGATGACTGTTGCGAAGCGCTTCCGTAGCTTCCCGAAGTTTACTGCGGTCATCAAATATTCCAAAGACGGTCGGTCCGCTTCCGCTCATCATTGCCTTAAGCGCACCATTCGCTTCCATAAGATCTTTAATCTCCTGAATAACCGGATACTGACTGATGATTCCCGGTTCAAAAACATTTTGCATTTTCGCAGTAAGACTGTGAAGATCCTGATTCTCAATGTCACTGATCATTCCATCAATATCCGGGTGCGACTGAATCTGATCCAGATGAAGATTTTCATAGGCAAGTTTTGTGGAAACATTAATTCCCGGTTTACCAACCAACACATAGCATTTCGGCAGTCCCGGAAGTCTGGTCAGCTTCTCTCCAATTCCTTCTGCAAGTGCAGTTCCACGCATAACACAATACGGAACATCCGCACCAACCTGTACTGCCCTCTTCATCAGTTCCTCTTCACTTAATCCAAGACGAAACAGACGATTCACTCCTACAAATGCTGCTGCTGCATCCGAGCTTCCTCCAGCCATACCAGCTGCCACCGGAATAAATTTCGTCAGCTTCATAGAAAGGCCTTCTTTGATATCAAATTCATCCATAAGAAGTTTTGCTGCTTTATATACCAGATTTCTTTCATCTGACGGGACATATGGAAGATTGGTAGATAAGGAGATCCCCGGTTCTTCCTTCTTCCGGATATCCAGAAGATCATACATCTGGATCGTCTGCATGATCATTCGAACCTCATGATATCCATCCTCTCTTTTGCGAAGAACATCCAGTCCCAGATTAATCTTGGCCATTGCACGTAAACGCATAAATTCACCTTCCATCCTTTGTACTTTTCGTTCCTTTGTACTTTGTATACAAACATGATCTGGCTATATTTTAGCCGATTTTCATACTAAATTCAATATTATTCTTCGACTTTTTTCACCAGAAGAAGAGGTGTTCCGGAAGATACCTCATCCCCGTCCAGATCATTCATCTGTATGATCTCATCCACCGTTGTATAAAATTTTTTTGCAATATTCCACAATGTATCACCTGGTTTCATGATATACACTGTAATTCCCGGCATATTCCGGATTTTTTCCTGATCCAGTGGAATTTCTTCAATTTTTTCAAGAATCATCTCCTCACTGCACTGGATCACAAGCACATTCAGTCCTATCGTCGCCCGGATCTCAATATCATTGCTGTCTACCATTGTCGTTGAAAGCTGTTCCAGTTCCGTATGCAGATAATATACACTGTTTTCTGTAATGCCTTTGGCTTCAACTACGTGACTGAACGGCAGCATTGCTTCCATGGAATAAAACGGCATTTCATCATTTTCTACAATATACAGCACTTTTAGTCGTACAATTCCTTCTGCCAGAATTCCATCTTTAACGATTTGGATTTTGTCTATTTTTATTTTGCCCTGGCTGTGACAGATCTGAAGGATCTTCCCCTGTGTCTCTTTGACTTCTATCCTGTCTGCGATCCTGCATCGGGAGAAATTACGGACAAGAAGACTTTCCAGTATCTCTTTCCGACCTTTTGGCATACACTGACGAAACGGTGTATACACATCCATGATGACCTCATGATCTTCTTCCTGATAAAGCTTCATATCCAGTTCCAGTACAACATCTGCCTGAAGCTTTCTTTCTTCTCCATCCGCATCCGGTTTTACCTCCAGGGTCTGATTGATCACAGCAGCTTCCAGATTTGGGATCATTTCCGAAATACAGCCTGAGCACTCCACCTCTCCATTAAATGGTATAGAATGTTCTATCCACTGGAGCGTTCCACTTTCATCATCACCTGTATATAATGCAAAAATAAAAAGTTCTCCTTTGGCTTTTACACTGTTTTCTTCCGGTCTGAGATCCAGTCCACGAACTTCTGTTGTATACCAGAGCAGCTCTGCTATATTAGGTTTGTTCGATACAAGTGTTATTTCCTCTTTCAGGCGCATAGTATCCTTTTTATGTATTACAAGACTCAGTACACGCATTGTTTTTTTCTGCACAGATACTGTCTCATCATCAAGAGATACCGGAAGCCGTACTCCTGTCAGCTCATCTACAGAAGCAAAAAAAGTAACCACTGCTTTAATATTCATTTTTCTGGAATGGATGATATGAATGCTCAGATCCTCAATTTCCCATTTCAGGCACATTTTATCCCCGTTGACTATTCCATCCAGATTCAGTGTCTCTTCCATTGGAAGATTTGCAGAAAGACTGTAGATCCTGCCATCCTCCTCACCGACATAAAGAAGATCTGCCTGCAGTTTTCCTTTCAGAAATGCATGCCCTTCATTCAGGCGCACTTCTTCTACTGTCATCTCCCCCTTATTCTGAATCATACGTCCAATGTCCGGTTTTACATCCGGTACATTGTAATCCACATCAAATGTTACCTGGCTGGATGCCTTGCTCTTTGTCCTTAATATCTGAATATCTTCTTTTTTTAATTCCACAATTCCATCCTCCCGTCTCACTGAAACTGCACCGGACCATCCCGGTATTCTGTCTTTATCACAATATACGGATATGACGGTTCCCCGCCCTGAATCTTTTCCGTCGGACCGATCAGTTTTGTTTCAAAAAAAACTGCATTTGAAGATGCAGAAAGTTCTTTTACCTGAATGCTGTATCCTCCACTCATCTGTCGCCCATACCCTTTTGCCAGAAACAGCTCCGTTCCCTTCTGATAGGCAATCTGAAATTCTGTTTCTTTCTTTTCTCTGATCAGCTCCTGCATTTCTTCCGGAATCTGGGAATCCTCGATCACGGTATATGCAAGTGGTGTTTTATTTTCTTCCTCGATCCGTATCATCTGACATCCGCCCAACATAAGAAAAAGCACTGCCAGACACAGCAGAGAAGCTGCTTTTTTCATAAATTCTCTCATTTCCCGGTATTAGATTTCTTCAGTATGTATTCTATGCAGAGTATAAAACATTTATTGCAAGTATTTGCAAAATCACTTATACTTGTACCAGAGTCTTGCTATGCGGGACATCTTTTTGACAGAAAGAGGAATTCATTATGATTCGTTTAGTTATTGTTGCCATCACGGTCATTGGATTTCTGATTTTATCTATTCCAATCCTTTTTGTGGAATGGATCATCGGAAAATTTTCACCGCGAACAAAAGAGATCAGCTCTCTTCGTATTATCCAGGCAGTTTTTAAATTTATTCTGTGGGAAGCCGGAACCAAGGTCACTATAATCGGTGAAGAAAATGTCCCAAAAGACACACCAGTCCTTTATATTGGTAATCACAGAAGCTACTTTGACATTGTACTTTCCTACAGTCGCTGCCCGATCCGTACCGGTTATATTGCAAAGAAAGAAATGGAACGATATCCGCTTCTTTCCAACTGGATGCGCTATCTGCATTGCCTGTTTCTGGATCGTAAGGATATCAAACAGGGACTGAAAACCATCCTTACCGCTATTGAAAAGATCAAATCCGGCATCTCCATCTGCATCTTCCCGGAAGGAACCCGGAACAAAAACAAGGATGAACTGGAACTCCTTCCGTTCCATGAGGGAAGTTTCAAAATTGCCAGCAAATCCGGATGTGCGATCATCCCGATGGCGATGAACAATACCGCAGAAATTTTTGAGGCACATATGCCAAAGATCAAATCCACACATGTTGTTCTGGAATACGGTAAACCGATCTATGTAAAAGAACTTTCCAAAGAGGATCAGAGGCATCTCGGAACTTATACTCAAAATATCATTTACGAAATGCTTGAAAAGAATAAATCACTGGTATAAAAAAGGTATCATAAATACAGAAATATAGGAAATGATCTTCAAAGAATCTCTCCTTTGTCTGTATTTATGATACCTTATGTTTTTTATGTATATATTTTAATAATTTTCAAAGGATAATCAACTGTTGTCGTTTATCTTTCATATTATCCAATATGTACTGCTCCGATCGCGCGGATGTCCATCGGATATACATTTTCTTTTCCAACAAATCTGGAAATATATTCTACGTAATTATCCTGTTCTTTTTCCGGCACGATTGCTGCGATAACACCTGCAAAACCGCCTCCATGAACACGGCATACACCTGCCCCGATCTTCTTGAGGAAGAGCTGAGTCAATGCAAGTGTTCTGGTAATCTTCTGCTCATGAAAATCTTTCATTGTGTAGCAGTTCTGAAGAAGTTCCCATGAAGATTTTCCTGACTCATCGATCAGTTCAAGGAACTTGTCGTAATCATTGTGATGAATCGCATCTGCTGCATCTTCTACGCGTGATGTTTCTCCAAAGAAATGAAGTGCACGAAGGACGGCTCTGTCATCTTCAATTTCATTGCAGTGTTCAAGAAGTGCATCTACATTTGTTTCATGAAGAAGTTCCACACCAAGTACTTTTGCAACCGCTTTCATCTCACCAGGGATCTCAGAATATTCCTGACTGAGATCTGCATGACCTTTTCCTGTGTTTACAATAACAAGTCTGTATCCAAATTTTCCGAAGGAAAAATCCAGTTTGCTATATTTCAGGTTATCTCTGTCTGCAAAATCAAACAGTACCGGACCACCAACTGCACATGCCATCTGATCCATCATTCCGGATGCCTTGTCCCAGTATACATTTTCTGCGTACTGACCTACTTTTTCATAATCATTAAAGGACATTTTGCTCTCATTGAAAAAGTAATCAATAATCGTACAGATCAGCATTTCAAAAGAAGCAGAAGAGCTGACACCTGCTGCCGCAATAACATTGGTGCTAACATAAGCATCAAATCCACCTGTTTCAAAACCATTCTTCTGAGCACCTTCCATCATTCCTGCTACAAGTGCTGCTGTGCCTTTTTTGTAATTACTCTTGCTGAGTTTTGTAAGGTCAACTACGATTTCATCCCTGTATCCTTCACTTGTGATACGAATCACCTGTGTTCCATTCGGATAAGCTGCCCCTATCGTATCCAGGTTAATGCTTCCTGCAATTACTTTACCACCGTTATGATCTGTATGGTTACCAATGATCTCTGTTCTTCCAGGTGCTGTAAAGTATTCTGCCTTATCCTGTCCATAGATTTTTGAAAAATTATCTGCAAGATTTTTGAAACGTGCTCCGCTGATTTCTGTTTCCCCGTAAATTTCCTGAAGTTTTGCTGTTTCCGGTAAATTCATGATTTCATTCTCCTTTATATTTTTTACGATCTAAATACATCCTGTAATTTTATTATAACGTATCTATAGTAAAATTCCTTAATTAATCTGCGAAAAAATGGTAAAATCTTGCGTTTTATATAAAAATATGCCTATAATAAAAGAACACTATCTGTAATTTTATGCGTTTGACGCTACTTAACGGAGGCCAGAGTCCATGCAGATCATCACAAATCAGTTTCAAAAAGAATTAAAAAAACACGGCAGCGATCATTTTCCGTTTCTCGTCAGTTACCAGCGTTTATCAGAGTATGATTCCAATTCCTTCCTGTGGCACTGTCATCCGGAGATTGAAATCACCTATATAAAAAAAGGCTCGATGCATTACCGTGTGAATAATCGTTCCTTCCATCTGAAGGAAGGAGACATTATTTTCTGCAATTCCAATGCACTACATTCCGGTGAAATGGAGGATCAGGAAGACTGTTCTTATATTCCGATCACCTTTGATTCCAAGCTGATCTACGGCTTCTTTCAGAGTACGATTTGTACCAAATATGTAGATCCTGTCATACAGAATCTTGCCGTATGTGCCATGCATATCGATTATTCTGAAAACTGGCATACGATTTTTCGCGACCATATGCTGAAAGTCATCTCCCTGGACAAAGAAAAGCCTGATTTCTATGAGCTGGATATTTCCATACATATGCAGACTATGTGGAAACTGCTGGCAGAGCATTTTCCGCTTCAGGCTGTATCTCCCGCATCTGATCTCACAGAGTATGAACGTATCCGTAAAATCCTCTCGTATATAGAGCAGAATTATATGAACCGGATCACTCTTACAGATATTTCCGAAAATATACATCTGTGTGAAAGCGAATGCACCCGCCTGTTCAAGCGACATATGAATACTACACTCTTCGCTTTTCTTAAAGAATACCGAATCGAGCGAAGCCTGGAATACCTGAATACAAAAGAATCCATCAGCAGCATTGCTGAAAAGACCGGATTTTCAGATTCCAACTATTACACAAAAGTATTCAGTAAGATCAAGGGTTGCAGCCCGAGAGAATACCGAAAAAATCTCTTGAAGCAATAAAGATGTCATTTTTTGTCGAATCTTGTCAAGCATTTTATATTTTTATATACTGAGATAAAAACGTAAAGGGATGAATATCTATGAATTACAATAATGCAAAACAGCAATTCGAGAAATACCTGGATGGCTATGACAGTAACAACGATAAAGTCCGTCTCAAAATCATACATACCTACGGTGTCGTACATGCCATGGAAGAAATCTGCCATCGCATGCAATTATCAGAAGAAGACACTGAACTTGCACGTATCATCGCCCTTCTCCATGACATTGGCCGTTTTGAACAGTTAAAACGCTTTGACAGCTTCGAACCAACCACTATGGATCACGCTGCCTACGGTGTAAAGGTTTTATTTGAGGAAGGAATGATCCGCCAGTTCGTTTCAGAAGACACCTGGGATGATATCATCAAAACCTCCATTGCACATCACAGCGATTTCTGTCTTGATGGAATCACTGATCCGCGTAATCTTCTTCATGCACGCCTGATCCGCGATGCTGACAAACTGGACAACTGTCGCGTCAAATTAAAAGACGACCTTCAGGTATTTATGGGCGCCTCTGCCGAAGAAATCGGCGCACAGGAAATCACCCCGGTTGTATACGGCACCGTTTTTAAAAATCAGTGCGTCTACTCCCCTGACCGGGTTACCAAAATGGACTACTGGGTATCCTACGTTGCCTACTTCAGCGATATCTATTTCCGCGCAAGCCTCGATATTATCCAAGAACACAACTACCTGAACCGAATCATTGACCGCATCCCATACAGCAATCCCGATACAGCCCGCCAGATGGAAGAAATCCGCACATATCTGGCAGAACTTATCCACACAGCTCCCGGATGTACCTGGTAGCAATCCACATTCACCCCATCCGACCTTATGTAAAAAAGGGAATCAGAATTTTCAATTTTACTGAAAATCCAGATTCCCTTTATTTATTCCATCTATCTGTCCCCACACAGGATACACTTCCCCATACCACAATCCAGGAGCCAAGCATATCTTATACTTTCCTTCTGTCTTATGTTATCTGGAAATTTTTTGCCTTTCTGCCCAGGGGTGTGCAGAGGGGACTGGCAAAGTCCCCTTTGCGTAATCTTAAAAATACATTTTTATAAAGTTTTTTACTTTACAAAAACCTTGTCCAGATGCCAGATATCATCCACATATTCCTGGATAGTTCTGTCAGATGTGAACTTACCAGCGCATGCTGTGTTCAGCATAGCCATACGAGCCCAGCCTTTTTCATCTTTGTAGGCTTCTTCCACTTTCTTCTGTGCTGCTGCATAAGAACGGAAGTCAGCAAGGATAAAGTACTGGTCTGCTCTTTCTCCACCATTCTGGTTAAGAAGAGAATTGTACAGGTCACGGAACAGTTCTGTATCAGAGGAGAACGTTCCATTGACAAGCTCTGTCAGCACCTGACGAATCTCATCATCTGTATTGTAGATGACTCTCGGATCATATCCACCGTTGTTTTCATAGTTGATTACTTCATCTGCGCTCAGACCAAAGATAAATGCGTTTTCTTTGCCAACTTCATCAACGATCTCAACGTTAGCACCATCCATGGTTCCAAGTGTCGGTGCACCGTTCAGCATGAACTTCATGTTACCTGTACCGGAAGCTTCTTTACTTGCTGTAGAGATCTGCTCAGATACATCTGCTGCTGCAAAGATCATCTCAGCGTTGGATACACGATAGTTCTCGATGAATACAACTTTCAGCTTGCCTTCGATAGATGCATCATTGTTTACAACATCTGCTACAGAGTTGATCAGTTTAATGATTTTCTTAGCACGTGCATAACCTGCAGATGCTTTTGCACCGAAGATGAATGTTCTTGGATAAAAATCCATTTCCGGATGTTTCTTAATCTGGTCATACAGATAGATTACATGCAGGATGTTCAGAAGCTGACGTTTGTACTCATGAAGTCTCTTAACCTGTACATCGAAGATAGAACGTGGATTTACCTCTACTCCGTTGTGCTCCAGGATATATTTTGCCAGACGAACTTTGTTCTGGTATTTGATGTTCATGAATTCCTGCTGTGCTTTTTCATCATCAACATAAACTTTCAGTTTGCTGATCTGAGACAGATCTGTGATCCATTCCGGTCCGATATGATCTGTTACCCAGTCTGCAAGAAGCTGGTTTCCGTGAAGCAGGAAACGTCTCTGTGTGATACCGTTTGTCTTATTGTTGAATTTCTCCGGCATCATTTCATAGAAATCTTTCAGTTCCTGTTTCTTAAGGATTTCTGTATGAAGTTTTGCAACACCGTTTACAGAGTAACCTGCAACGATTGCAAGATGAGCCATTTTTACCTGTCCATCATAGAGGATCGCCATCTTCTTGATCTTGTCATAGTTTCCTGGATATTTAGCCTGGATATCAAGGATGAAACGACGGTTGATCTCTTCGATGATCTGGTATACACGTGGAAGCAGTCTGGAGAACAGCTCAACCGGCCATTTCTCAAGAGCCTCTGCCATGATTGTATGGTTTGTGTAAGCAACACATTTAGTTGTTACAGACCATGCATCATCCCATCCAAGTCCTTCTTCGTCCATAAGGATACGCATAAGTTCTGCTACTGCTACTGTCGGATGAGTATCGTTCATCTGGAAAGTAACTTTTTCGTGCAGTTTCATGATATCTTTGTGGTTCTTTTTGTATTTATCAATAGCAGCCTGAAGACTTGCAGACACAAAGAAATACTGCTGTTTCAGACGCAGCTCTTTACCAGCCATATGGTTGTCGTTCGGATAAAGAACTTCTACGATATTGCGGGCAAGGTTTTCCTGCTCAACTGCCTTTTTGTAATCACCTTTATCGAAAGAGTCAAGCTCGAAGTCTACGATTGGCTCTGCATCCCAGATTCTTAAGGTGTTTACAATCTTGTTATTATATCCTACAATCGGCATATCAAACGGAACCGCTTTTACTGCCTGATATCCCTTGTGTACGAATTTGTTGGATCCTGTTGCCGGATCATATTCAACATCTACATATCCGCCGAAATGAACTTCTTTTGCGTATTCCGGACGACGAAGTTCAAATGGATATCCATCTTTCAGCCAGTTATCTGGAACTTCTACCTGATATCCGTCTTTGATCTGCTGTTTGAACATACCATAACGATAACGGATACCACATCCATATGCACTGTAATTCAGTGTTGCAAGAGAATCCAGGAAGCATGCAGCCAGACGTCCAAGACCACCATTTCCAAGTGCCGGATCCGGTTCCTGATCTTCGATCACGTTAAGATCCAGACCAAGTTCATCCAGAGCTTCTTTTACCTCTTTGTATGCTGTCAGGTTGATCAGGTTATTTCCAAGAGCACGTCCCATGAGGAACTCCATGGACATATAGTAAACTGTCTTAGGATCCTGCTCTTTATATGCATTCTGTGTTTCCAGCCAGTTATCAATGATAACATCTTTTACAGTGTAGCATACAGCCTGGAAAATCTGTTCCTGTGTAGCTTCTTCGAGTTTTTTACGATAAAGAAATTTAACGTTTTCCTTTACGCTCTCTTTGAAAGCTTCTTTTTTAAACTGCTTGTCAATCATTGCGTTTCCTCCTTAATCACACAGCAATGCTGCGCTTTTTTATTCCCCCAATTTTTGCAAATCATGCCCGGTATATTTACCGGGCATGAGCTTCTTACATTTTTGCAACACCAAGAACAACTGGCTCTTTGTTAATGTTCCATTCTTTTACATAGCCATCGGTTGTGCCCAGAGTCATATCCTCTGCCAGTACTTCAGACATGATTTCTTCTTTGTGGTTCTTCATGAGCTCAAGAATCTTGTCATTGTCTTTTGCATAGATATGAATCTTATCCATAACTTCAAATCCAGCTTCTTTTCTCATTGTCTGTACTTTGCTGACGATCTCACGGACAAATCCTTCTTCAATCAGCTCTGGTGTCAGATTTGTATCAAGAACTACAGAAATATCACCATCTGCTTCTGTTACATAACCTTCTGTCTGTGCGGTCTCGATCAATAAGTCTTCCTCAGAAAGTTCCACCTTGTTTCCGTTAATATCCAGTGTCAGAAGACCTGTGGATCTCAGCTCATTCATCGCTTCTGTTCCGTTGATCTCAGCAAGTGCTGTACGGATACCGTTCAGAAGTTTACCGTATTTCGGTCCTACTGTACGAAGCTGCGGTTTAAAGCTGTAGGAAATGAAGGATTCGACATCATTTGCGAACTTCACTTCTTTGACATTCAGCTCATCTGCAATGATATCTGTATAGAACTGACCCATTTCTTTGTCAGCTTTGATATACATTGTACCAATCGGCTGACGGTTCTTGATATTTGCAGTATTTCTTGCTGCACGTCCAAGAACAACAATCTTGAGGAGTTCTTCCATATCGTCTTCCAACTCTTTATTGATCCATGCTTCTTCGACTTTCGGGAAGTCACAGAGATGAATACTCTCAATCGCGTCTTTATCAACGCTTCTTACAAGGTTCTGATAGATTTCTTCTGTCATGAACGGAATCATCGGAGCTGCTGCTTTGGAAATTGTTACCAGAGCAGTATACAGAGTCATGTAAGCATTGATCTTATCCTGCTCCATGCCCTTAGCCCAGAAACGTTCACGGCTTCTTCTTACATACCAGTTACTCATCTCATCTACAAACTCCTGAAGAGCTCTTGCACTTTCCGGAATCTTGTAGTTTGCAAGGCAGTCATCGACAGTCTTCACTACAGAATTCAGCTTGCTTAACAGCCATTTGTCCATAACAGGAAGATTGTCATAATCTAAAGTATATTTTGTCGGGTCGAAATTATCAATATTTGCATAAAGAACAAAGAATGCGTAGGTATTCCACAGAGTACCCATGAACTTACGCTGTCCTTCCTGAACAGCTTTGCCGTGGAAGCGGTTCGGCAGCCATGGAGCACTGTTGATGTAGAAGTACCAGCGGATCGCGTCTGCACCATATTTTTCAAGTGCATCGAACGGATCAACTGCATTTCCTTTGGACTTACTCATCTTCTGGCCATTTTCATCCTGTACATGTCCGAGAACGATAACATTCTTATATGGAGCCTGGTTGAACAGGATTGTGGACTCAGCAAGCAGGGAGTAGAACCATCCTCTCGTCTGGTCAACAGCCTCAGAGATAAAGTCTGCCGGGAACTGTTTTTCAAAAAGTTCTTTATTTTCAAATGGATAGTGATGCTGTGCAAAAGGCATTGCTCCTGAGTCAAACCAACAGTCAATAACCTCCGGTACACGATGCATGGTTCCACCGCATTCCGGGCATTTCAGTGTGATCTCATCGATGTATGGACGATGAAGTTCTACTGTCTTGGCTTTTTCGTCACCGCTCATCTCGAACAGTTCCTGACGGCTTCCGATGGAATGCATATGTCCACATTCACACTGCCAGATGTTCAGTGGTGTTCCCCAGTAACGGTTTCTGGAAATACCCCAGTCCTGAACGTTTTCCAGCCAGTCACCGAAACGTCCTTTACCAATGCTCTCCGGAATCCAGTTAATTGTATTGTTGTTGCGGATCAGGTCATCTTTAACTGCTGTCATCTTGATAAACCAGGATTCACGTGCATAGTAGATCAGTGGTGTATCACATCTCCAGCAGTGCGGATAATCATGCTCGAATTTCGGAGCATCGAAAAGTTTTCCTTCTTTATCCAGATCCTGAAGTACAAGCGGATCTGCTTTCTTGACAAAAACGCCCGCATATGGAGTTTCTGCTGTCATATCACCTTTACCGTCTACAAACTGTACGAACGGAAGGTCATAATCGCGTCCTACACGGCTGTCGTCTTCACCGAATGCAGGTGCGATATGAACGATACCGGTACCATCGCTCATAGTTACATAATTGTCTGCTGTAACAAAATGAGCTTTCTTTTTCTGTTTTGCTGCCGCTTCTCCTGCGCATGCGAAGAGTGGCTCATATTCTTTGTATTCCAGATCTTTTCCGACATATTTCTCAAGAACCTCATATGCCGGTGTCTCTTCGGAACCAAGCTTGCCGAGAACCTTGTCAAGCAGTGCTTCTGCCATGTAATAAGTATAACCGTCTGCAGCTTTTACCTTGCAGTAAACTTCTGTCGGGTTTACGCAGAGTGCAACGTTGGATGGCAGTGTCCACGGTGTTGTGGTCCATGCCAGGAAGTATGCATCTTCTCCGACAACTTTAAAACGAACGATTGCGGAACGTTCTTTAACTGTTTTATATCCCTGGGAAACTTCCTGTGCAGAAAGCGGAGTACCACAACGCGGGCAGTAAGGAACGATCTTGAATCCTTTGTAAAGAAGTTTTTTATTCCAGATTTCTTTCAGAGCCCACCATTCTGACTCGATATAGTCATCATGGTAAGTAACATATGGATTCTCCATATCTGCCCAGAAACCAACTGTTGAAGAAAAGTCTTCCCACATTCCTTTGTATTTCCAGACACTCTCTTTACACTGCTGGATGAATGGCTCCATACCATATTCCTCGATCTGTTCTTTTCCGTCCAGACCAAGTTTCTTCTCTACTTCCAGCTCTACCGGAAGTCCGTGGGTGTCCCATCCTGCTTTACGAGGTACCATGTAGCCTTTCATAGTACGGTATCTCGGGATCATATCTTTGATAACACGGGTCAGTACATGACCGATATGCGGTTTGCCGTTTGCTGTCGGCGGTCCATCATAGAACATATAAGTAGGATCGTCTTTACGGTCCTCCATACTTTTTTCGAAGATATGGTTTTCTTTCCAGAATTTTTCTACCTGTTTTTCACGATCTACGAAATTCAGGTTCGTATCTACTTTCTGATACACAACAGATTCCTCCTTTAAATTCTTCAGAAAAATTTTCATCAATAGTCAAATGAAATAAAAAAAACTTCCGTCCTGTAAAAGGACGAAAGCAATTTCCACATTCGCACCACCTGTTACATTGTACGGGCCGGTAGTATAATCATATATGCCGATACATGTTCCCTTTAACGGCGGAAACACCGTCTCTCCTTACTTAAGATTTCAGGAAAGAAACTCCGGAGTGATCTTCCATCGAAATTACTCTCACCAGGCTTCCACCTTCTCCCGGCTCTCTGCGGATTTTATTCCGATTTACTGTCTCCATCAAAGTTTTTACTTATATCTATTTGTGCTGTTTTATTATAAGGTTATATTTTTCCATATGTCAAGGTCTTTTTATGAGAATCACGGGGTTTTATAAGGATTTTGCATGGATTTAACCCTTGTATGCAGAAAATGATTACAGTATAATTATATGATAATGGTATAGTGGAGAAAATGATATGCTATTTAAGTATAGAGAAACCATATCGAATGTATTTACTTTCACGTAACTGACTTTCATGCATCATATTTTAGAACACGGAGCTTACGTTTCCGTTTTTTGGCTGTGCGCCTATTGATGACTGCTTTTGCAAACTCGCTTCGCTCAAACAGTGCAACGCAGCCATCGCTAGCACAGCCAAAATTCCGAAAGCCTCGCTGGTGTTCCTAATATGATGCATGAAAGTCAGTTACTGAACCACCAAAATACTAGTATGATTTCTCTATACTCAAATCGCCATCATTTTCTTCATGGTCGGCGACGGCTGGGCCGCGGGGCGTGCGTGAGCACGTGAACAGTTCGAACCCTTCCCGCCCCGCCGAATGATTGATCAATATTAACAATATAAAGCCTTTGGTGCAGGGAAGTTTTTTTACTGTGAATGTTGTTGAATGTAGATGAGGCTGAGAATATCTGGTTCTGGGTCGCCTGAGAGAATTTGTAGAAGTACCTGAGTATAAATCTTTGCGTTGTATGAAAAAAAGACACTGTCTGAGCGTAGCGAGTTTGGCTTTTTTTCATACGCTTTTAGCAAAGGAATATACTCCTGGTACTTCTGAATTCTCGAATTGACCCAGATACCAGATTTCTCATGCATTATATAAAATCAACCAACATTACTTAATATCTTTCTGCACCTGCTTCAGGATTTTAATATTAGAAAGGTACACACATGAATATAAAGAAACATTTTCTGCGGCGGCTACTGACCGGTGTCCTCTGCTCTGCGGTTATCATCACACAGGCAGTCCCGGTCTTCGCCACAGACGAATACGGTGCTCCTCTGGTGACTGCAACTCCTACACCGGACCCGCATACCGCCTATTATAAGCAGCCGGCAGACACAGATTCCATCAAGGACTGGACAAAAGGCCCTCAGATTGAAGGAGAATCTGCAATCCTTGTCGATATGTTTACCGGAGCTGTCCTTTATTCAAAAAATGCGGACAAGGCCCAGTATCCTGCCAGCATCACAAAGATCATGACCGCGCTTCTTGGATGTGAAAACCTGGATCCAAGCCAGAAATTTACCATGTCACAGTCCGCGGCTTATGGAATCTCTGATTCTAACAGTTCCAGTATTTATGCAGACACCGGAGAAGAATTCACCATTGAACAGGCATTAATGGCTATCATGCTTCAGTCCGCCAATGAAATGACACTGGCAGTTGCGGAACTTACCACCGGATCCACCAAGAAATTCGTAGAACAGATGAACCTTAAGGCACGCCAGCTTGGCTGCACCAACACTCATTTTAACAACCCGAACGGACTTCCGGATGAAATCCATTATACGACAGCTTCCGATATGGCCAAAATCGCGCGTGCCGCATGGTTTAACCCAACCTTCCGCAAATTTGCATCCACGCAGTATTATGAAATTCCTCCGACTAACAAGTTTGCAGAGACACGTTATCTTCTGAACCATCATAAGATGATGAAGAATCAGGCATATGCATATAACGGTGTCTTAGGAGGAAAGACCGGTTACACCGAAGCTGCCGGAAATACGCTTGTTACCTATGCAAAGAATGACAATACTTATCTGGTTTCGGTCGTCCTGCAGTCTGTGAACGGTGCTTACTCCGATACAAAAGCTCTTCTGGATTATGGTTTTAATAATTTTTCCAGAACTGCGGTAAAAGATCTTCCATCAAAAATAACAAGACATCTTCTTCCGGCTGAAAAATATATTTTAAAAGATTATAAAGACGATATGCTCTTTGAAACAAGACGCACCGCCAGCGTATCTCTCCCATCCGGAGTTGATAGCAATGCTCTGGAAAAAACTTACTCTATAACAAAAAATCCGGCAGGTCTCCCACTTCTGACCGTTACGTATACGTATAACGATCATGTAGTCGGCTCTGCCAGATATTATCAGACACGGCTTCTTTCAGACCAGCTTCTCTGACTGACGTTTCGCCTGTCTCTTCTTGCGGAGGGAATCCCTTTTTTCACGGATTTCTTCCGCATCTTTTTCTTCTATCCTCTTTAACTTCTTGATTGCATAATATGCATCCTCGTCCGTATGGCGGATTCGCACCTTTCCTTTGATATATCCATGCTTCTGACAAAGTGCTACACTCTCATATGCACGAGAATTATTCATAAACCAGCGGATCCTACGCTTGGCCGGCATATGACATACCGGACAGCGGGTACTTGCAACCTCCCGGTCTTTCATTACCTTTTCTTTATCAGCAAACTCACGTGACACATACTGATCATACGTGGGATATGAAATAAAAATCTCTTCTTTTTTATTCTTTGGATTCTGATAAACATCAATAGATGAATTCACACAGACTGCTGCAGGTTCCAGTGTTTTAAAAATATCCCCGGTATACCGGGCATCCGTTAATGCCCTGTGAAAATCCTGCGCCTTCGGGATTCCCATCTGGTCAATGGCAAATTCCAGGCTCCTTCGTCCGCCGGCCTCTTCATGACAGATTCCGTATATTTTCTGCACATCATAATATGTGACCGGTCCTGGAAGCAGCGAAAGCATTCCATAATACTTCATATTTCGCTGTAGTTCCATAACATCCTGATTTCCCCAGGTACAGAAGACATATTCCTCTCCGCACCACTTCAGAAACTCTCTGACCGCCTGCTGAAAAGGCTCGCCATCTGCAAGATCCTTATAATCCACATGGATCACTTCATGTATGCTGTCATGAATCCAGTTATATACCTGTGGCTTCACAAGTCTCTGAAAAACATCCACAACTTCCCTCTGCTCATTCATTTTCACAGCACCGATCTCAATGATCTCAAAAGGCAGACGACTGTTGGAATATTTTTTTCCACCGGGACTCTGATTCCACTCCAGGTCAAAAACAATATAATTCATACAGTATTTCCTTCTTTTTATTTAAACAGTTACTTTGGATTTACTCTGTTGTTTAGTATAACAGACAGACTCTTTTCTTTCAACACAAGCAGAAAAAGACCGGTACAATTCTCTGCACCGGTCTTTCCTGCTTATAATATTATATTTTTACGGAAACAAATTTTCCCGCAAGAAACCTCTTTTAATGACAGTTAATTAAGGAATCCAAAGAACTGTTCGTAAGCAGTTCCATCCGCCTGCTGATTCTCAAAATCCTGCAGAAGGCTGTCCGTACTCTGGTCTTCCTGATCCTGTGAATCGTCCTGAGAATCCTCAGCCTGCGCATCATCTTTAGATGATGTATCCTTTGAATCGCTGGAATCTGCATCCGGATTCTCACCGAGTGTTACTGTAACTTTCTTCTCTTTATAAGAATCACCATCTGCAACTTCCAGAGTTACCTCTACTTCTTCACCTGGTTCATAGTACTCAAGACGGCTTTCCAGTTCATCAATACTGCGAACTCTCTTACCATCAAATTCTGTGATGATAGATTTCTCTTTGATTCCGGCTTTGTCTGCTGCTCCGCCATCTGTTACTTCGGATACAAGAACACCTTCCGGAACTCCATAATACTGGGAAGCTTCATCACTTACAGACATACCTGTGATACCAAGTACACCATGGTTATCTACTTTATCTCTAGGTGTTTCATTCATCAGCTGCTCCAGAGTATCTGTTACATCTGAAATTGCAATCGCATAACCCATACCTTCAACTTCTGTGGAAGCAAGTTTTGCAGAGTTGATACCTACCACTTCTCCATCCATATTCAGAAGAGCGCCACCACTGTTACCAGGATTGATCGCTGCATCTGTCTGAATCAGATTTGTTGCATCAGAATCTTCGTCCTGCTCGATACCTTCATCATTCATTTTGCGGTTCTTTGCACTGACGATACCGGTTGTTACAGACTGTCCGTATCCGAGAGCATTACCAATGGCGACAACCTGCTCACCGACTTTCAGATCGTCAGAACTTCCGATCGTAGCTACTGCGATCTGATCCATCGTATCATCGGAAATATCAGAAAGAGGTACCGAAACCACTGCAAGGTCTTTGTCTTCATCATATCCGTTTACTGTTGCCGCATAAGTCTCGCCATCGATGCAGGTGACAGATACGGTATCTGCTCCACTTACTACATGATAGTTGGTAGCGATCAGAAGATTGTCATCATTCTTTCCGACAATGATACCGGAACCGCTTCCTTCAACTTCCTGCTGTGTTGTATATCCCTGGCTTCCGCCAAATCCATAATATCCAAGATAGTTCTGTACATCCTGAACAGATTTTGTTGTAATAGATACAACAGATTTCATTCCTTCTGCTGCGATATCAGAGACATCCAGACTTCCTTTTGTCTTTGATTCAGAGTCATCTTTGCTTTCCTCTTTGTCATCTGATTTCTTATCGGAACTCTTCTTCTTTGATTTTGTCTGAAGAAGTGTTGTATTTTCTTTATTGGATGCAGCTTCTACTGTGCTACTGTTCCATCCGGTCAGTGTATTGATTCCTTCAAAGGAACCTGCTGCAAGTCCGCCTGCAAGTACTGCACAAAGTGCAATTCCGGCTGCTTTCTTTACTCTTTTTCTCATTCTTTCTTTTGGATCGTTATCGTTATTCATATTGTTATTCATGTCATTGTTCATCATTACGTTGTTGTTTTTATCGCTCATCAAAATCCCCTCCTTAGGATCATTACTGTTCACTTCATAAATCATTTCCCGTGAATAGCTATCTCTGTTTCTGTTTTCCTTTTATGCTTAAGAGTATAGGGATGATTTGTGTTTACTTTGTGGGAAAAATGTGATGAAATTGTTAATTCTGGAAACTTCATCTTCCGCCAAAAGCAACATTATCCAAAAAGAGCCACATCCGCTTTTACAGATGTGACTCTATATAATCAGAACACTCTTCTATTATGCATATAAGACTGCCTTTATGCAACCCCTTTTTCTTCCAGCCAGTCGAGAAGAACCAGTTTGCCCTGTTTCTTTCTTCTTGCCATATGGTTGAACTGAAGGATTGTTAATATTGAGAAAATGATCGTCAGTCCGATCAGAACGATTACAGCCTGACGGATGCTCTCTCCTCCGCATATCGTGCTGCGGAATGCATTTACTGTATAAGTAAACGGCAGATAATAGTGAATCTTCGCCACAAAGGACGGTGAGATCTCAACCGGATAAGTTCCGGCAGATCCTGCAAGCTGAACAACCATGAAGATCAGCATCAGGAAACTTCCTACCTTACCAAATGTAATGTTGAAGAAGTACATAATAGATGTAAAGCATGCACCAGTCAGTGCTGCAAACAGGATTGTCTTCGTCATTTCTACCGGAGTAAATCCATCAAATACATGAAGCAGAAGAATCAGAAGTACGCCCTGAAGGATTGCTACCGGATAAAGTACAGAAGCTTTACTTGCCCACCATGCAAATCCGGATTTCAGTTTTCCTTTATGCTCTGTAAGCGGATACATCAGGCAGAATGCCAGGCATCCTACCCAGAGACCTACAGACATCATATAAGGTGCCATCGCGTGACCGTTGTTTTCTACTGTTGTGATCTTTGTTTCTTCATCTGTGATCGGTGTTGCAAACATGCTGATCGTATCATCAGATGCATTTGTTTCTTTTACTTCTTTTGCACCGTCATTCAGACTGGTTGCAAGTGTATCAGAACCATCTTCCAGTTTTGTGATACCATCGCCCAGTTCTTTGGAACCGTCATAAAGCTTGGAGGAACCATCCTGAATCTGTCCGGCTCCGTCTGCAAGCTGGTCAGCACCACTGTTAAGCTTACTGTTATTGGAAACCAGTTTCTGTGTTCCTGCATGAAGTGTCTGTGTACCGGATGCAAGCTGTTCGGCTCCATCTGAGAGTGTCTTTGCTCCATCTGCAAGCTGCTGTGTTCCACTTGTCAATGCTTTGTTATTGCCGGCAAGAGTAGCTACACCATCTGTATATGTTTTCAGTCCATTACTGAGAGTTGTCACACCAGATGCAAGTGTCTTTCCACCGACACTCAGCTGGCTGATACCGGATGTCACACTGCTTCCGGCTGCTTTCAGACTTGCAGCTCCTGTTGTCAGAGTTTCATCATTTGCTGTAAGAGTTTCAAAACCTGCGTTCAGAGCTTTCACACCGGCAGCTGCCTTCGGAAAATCTTTCGTTCCCGCTTCCAGAGTACCAAGTGCAGACGAAACACTTCCTGCTCCGGCATTCACTTTCTGTGCTCCGGCATAAAGCTGATCGACTGCTGCAGTTACGGTATTGATCGGATCAGAAGGTACTTCCGGGATAGAAGAAACTCCTGCTTCCATCTGTTTAGCTCCTGCACTCATCTGTGAAGCGCCATTGCTCATATCAGAAGATTTGGATTTTAATGTACCTGCACCGCTGTTCAATCCGGCTGCTGCCTGATTTAACTGAGAAGCTGTATCATTCAGAGTTGTCTGTGCGGATGACAGCTGTTCAGCAACTGCTCCTGCAACTGACTGTGCCTGACCGGTATAAGTATCAGCACTGATTCCATCGACACCAGATACACCTGCATCTGCCTGAGCAAGTGAACCAATCACTGCGCTGAGACTTTCGGCAGAAATCATGCCATTTTCATCAGCCTGACCCTGCAGTGCGCTTAATGCTGCTGCCGCATTTGCGATTGTTGCATTCGCTGCTGCCGTCTGTCCGTTTGCTGCCTCAACCTGTGCGTTTGCCGCACTGATCTGATTATTCGCATCCTGTGCACACTGCTGAACAATACCAGTCATACCATTAACTGCATCTGCAACAGGCTGTGCTGCGCTCTGCAGTCCGGCTGCTGCCTGAGAAATCCCTGCACTGGCTGCGTTGATCGTATCAGCTGCTGTGCTCATCCCTGCAGCTGCCTGATTCATACCATCCGCTGCGCTTGACATTCCTTTGCCTGCGTTTTCCATCCCGGCTTTTGCTGTATTCAGACCTGCTGCAAGCTGTTTAATGCTGTCCGCAGTGGTGCTGTCTGACAATGTTTTTAACTGAGAAGCAAGCTGTCCCAGTCCACTTTCCAGCTGCTGTGTTCCACTTGTAAGAGAACTGTTTCCGTCAGAAACTGCTGCATTCAACTGTGAGATTCCTGTAGAAACCTGATCCAGATTTTCCAGTGCGGATAACTGTTTCGCCCCTGCTGCAAGCTGTTCTGCTCCCGCAACATACTGTGTCACACCATCTGCAAGTGTATTTGCTCCGCTGACATACTGTGTAGTACCGCTCTTTAATGTATCAAGTCCTGTCTCCAGACTCTGCGCTCCGGATGCCAGACTGCTGACTCCGGATGTGATCTGTGCGGAATTAGCATTCAGTGTTGCAACTCCGTCAGTATAGCTCTTTACTCCATCATTTAAGGTATTTACTCCGCTTGTCAGTGTCGGCACTTTTTCAGTCAGTGTGCCAACACCTTCATCAAGCTGCGCTGCACCACTGTCTACCTGTGATACACCATCTGTGTATTCTTTCAGTCCTTCTGTCAGAGTCTCAGCACCGCTTTTGAAAGTCAGCGTGCTGTCTGCAAGTTTTTTCAGATTGGTTGTAATGGTTTTATTTCCATCAGAGGCTGTTGTCAGACCATCTTTGATTTGTGTTGAGCCGTCCGCAGCTTCCTGCATGCCGTCTCCAACTGTACCAATCTGATCAAATACTGTCTGTGTGTAGGTTTCTGTTACTTTGGAGGCAACCGCCTCACGAATCTTTGACAGCGCTGTTTCGCTCATTTTGGAAGCAATGTAGTTTGTTCCAGGGTTTGTTTCATATTTCAGTTCCATTTTCTTCGGATTGTCATCCATCAGTGTAGAAGCATCAGAAGAAAAATCTTCCGGAATCGTGATTACCATATAATAGGTTCCATTTTTCAGTCCCTGTTCTGCCTCGTCGCTGTCTACAAAATGGAAATCCAGTGAATCGTTGTCTTTCAGTTCATCCACCATATCTGAACCGACGCTTAACGTCTTTCCATTATATTCTACTGATTTGTCATTGTTGACTACTGCTACCGGGAGTTTATCGAGATTTCCATATGGGTCCCACATGGATTTCAGGAACAGTCCCGCATAGATCACCGGAATAACAATGATCGCCATCACGACAATGATCAGAATCTTATTATTCCATAAGCTTTTCCACTCATTTTTGATCATAATTGTGCCCCTTTCTTTCTAGTAAAAGTCTTTAGCTCTATTAATCAACATCATGTTGCTTTTCTTTGCAATCCGTATTATACTAAACACAGGAAACAGTTACAACCGACAAACATTTTGTTTTTTGTATATTAATGAACATTTTTACAAATTATGTCTATTAGATGTCAAAAATTGACATTTTACATAAAACCTGTTTGTTTTTGGTAAAAAGATTGGGGGATTTTTACATGGCAGAAAAAATGGACCGACGTGTCCGCAAAACGAAAGCACAGCTCCGGGAAGGACTTGCCCGGCTCATGCAGAAGAAAAGTATCAAGGAAATTTCCGTAAAAGAACTGGTAGATGAGGTCGATATCAATCGTTCTACCTTTTATCTGCACTATACAGACATTTATCAGATGCTGCACAAAATTGAAGAAGAAGCAATGCAGAATATTACGGAAGTTATGCAGAACCACCCGATTGACCCAGGTAACCCGGATTCCGTACTGCCATTTATTGTCCAGTTCTTTTCCATCATGGATAAAGACCGTGATTTGTGCCTGGCGCTTCTTGGACCACACGGTGATATGGCATTTGTAGAACAGATTGAAAACCTTCTGGCAGAAACTTTTCTGAAACAACTTCCGGACAGATTTCCAAAGAATGATCCGGATATCAAATATCCATATGCCTTTATTCTTAACGGATGTGTTGGACTGATCCGTACCTGGCTGTCTTCGCCACAGAGTGAGTCTCCTGAACAGGTGGCGCGACTGACTTATCATCTGATTGAAAATACCATACAGGGTTATCTGAATATGAAAAAATAATTATAACAGAAAAGAACCCTGCGGATTCTTACAGAAATTTTAAACTCATCTCTGTCCGAAGCTGCAAGGTTCTTTTTATGTAATCTTAATTATGCCATGCCAGACGTTTTACATCTGCATGTACATCACCTGTCATCCAGTCTACATCATTGGTGATCCAGTCCATGATTCCCAGCTGACGCATTTCCCATTCAACGGTCTGCTCTCTGGATTCAACAGTCTCTTCTACTTCCATTGTAGTATCGATCTCATCGTATCCAAAAATATAGCCACCGGCACACCAGATGCTGAAATTACTGTCCGGACCCGGATCTACAGTGTCACCTCTCTGTGCGATCAGTCCGTCATGGCGTCTCTTGTATTCCTCTTCACAGCCTGCTTTCAGTTTTGTCATAAACATTCTGTGACGGATCAATTCTTTATTTTCTCTTACAATACCAAAGTTATGATACATCAGTCTCATATCTTCACCCGGTGTGGAAATCCAGTCAAATGTGTCATCGATCTTCGCAGTGATTGCATCTTTTACGCTCACTTCTTCAGCGCTTAATTTTGCTCCATCTTCATTTTCATAATAGCCAAAGATCAGGTCTTCTGCATTCCAGATACTGAAATTTTTTACTTTATTTCGATCAAGAAATGTGGTCAGATCCGGCCAGATTTCTCCAAGTTTTTTACGATAGTCGTTCATTTTGCCTGATTTTACTTTCATTGCAAATGCATGTCTTTCCATTATAAAAGGCCTCCTGTCATATGTGTTTGCACCAGGCTTTCCACCTGGATTTATAAAATCAAATTTTCTGATACTGATTTTACCACATCCGCATTCGTAATACAATTTGATTTACAGTAAAATATTACCTGTGAAATCTTTTTGAAAATTCTTTTATTCATGAAACAGAATCTGTGAAAAATACCGCACCATTCCGTCATCTGTCCAGCAGAGCATCCCGGCTGCATCTGCCATTTTCTGCGCATCTACACAATATGCAGACATACAGGAATTATGCTTGTACGGTCCGGCACTCATGATCAGGATATCTGTTTTGCCCTCTGCTTTCATCTTCTCTGCAAGTTCTTCAGTCATTTTGTTCTGCAGTAACTTGTCCTTCTTGTACTGTGCAGAATCATGCATGTCTTCCTGCATGGTCTGCAGCACCAGCGTCTTTTCATACTGTAGTGCACGTTGTTTCATCTCTTCTGCTGTTCCGCTCTCCGGAGGACAGGCCGGATTTACATTATAGCAGCCACACAGGTTTTCTTCACAGAATGTCCGATATTCCGGCACAAAAACAAGCTCTTTTGTATCCATAACAGCAGCTCCCGAAAATCCCAGGAAAATTGCCTCTTTCACCAGATTCATATTAAACTCTCCCTTCTGTTGTTATTCATAGTCTTCTATTATACACATCAAATAATTTCCTTCTATTATAATGCCACAAAGTGAATTTTGTTGCAATCTTTCAAAGACATGTTATGATTAGCATAAAATACAATTTTACCAGAAAGGACTGCCCATGTACCGTATTTTCATCGTAGAAGATGATGAGATCATCTCCAACCTTCTGAAAAAGAATCTCTGTTCCTGGGGATATGATGTCTCCTGCGCAGAAGATTTTTCCAATATCATACAGGAATTTGCTCACAGAGATCCGCAGCTTGTCCTGCTGGATCTGAAACTGCCTTTTTATAACGGTTTTCACTGGTGTGAGGAGATTCGTCGGATTTCCCAGGTACCGATTATCTTTATTTCCTCTGCATCTGACAATATGAATATGGTCATGGCAATGAGCCGTGGTGCAGACGATTTTATTGCAAAACCATTTGATCTGGATGTGCTGACTGCCAAGATTCAGGCAATCCTGCGCCGTACCTATTCCTTCGGAACTCCGGGAAATGTCCTTGAACATAAGGGTGCTGTCCTGAATCCTTCCCGCTGTACCCTGACCTGGAACGGTCATGATATTGACCTTACGAAAAACGAACTCCGCATTCTGGAGATACTTCTGGAACATGCCGGAAAATCAGTCTCCAGAGATGCCATTATGACAAAGCTCTGGGAAAGTGACAGCTTTGTTGACGACAATACCCTGACCGTAAATATCACCCGTCTGCGCAAAAAACTGGAAGGGGAAGGGCTGAAAGACTTTATCATCACCAAAAAAGGACTTGGATACATGGTATAATGTGCAACTTAAAAGCACTCACCCTATGAAGGATTACTTTATGAAATTATTTCTGGATTATCTGAACAAAATAAAACTACAAATCTTACTGATGCTTTTTCCGACGATACTTACAGGAATGATCTTCCTTCTGTACCAACTTCCACTGGAACCCATTCTGTACATTGCGGTCCTCTGGATTCTGACCGGGCTTGGTACGTGTGCTTTCGGCTTTCATAACTACCAGAAGAACATTCATAATCTTCAGATTATCTCTGCAGCACCGGATATTAATCTATCCCGTATGGATGCTCCTTCCAACGAAGCCGATGCTCTTCAGCAGGAGATCATGCACAGCCTGAACCGAATGCGAATAGATGCTGAAACTGCTAACCAGAAGACACTGGAAGAAATGACTGATTATTACACGATGTGGGCTCACCAGATCAAGACACCAATTTTTGCTCTGCGTCTGCTCCTTCAGGAAAATCCGACAGTGAATAAAGAAGCTCTCACTGAACTTTTTAAGATTGAACAGTATGTAGAAATGGTTCTGGGTTATCTACGCACAGAAGATATGTCCTCGGATCTGAAACTTTCACGCTGTGCCCTTGATTCGATCATCCGTGAACAGATACATAAATATGCCGGAATCTTTATTTCAAAAAAACTGTCTCTAACTTATGAAGGAATTTCAAAGAATGTCCTGACCGATGAAAAATGGCTTGGTTTTGTAATTGGACAAATTTTGTCAAACGCACTCAAATACACCCGTACCGGCGGGATTCGTATTTCTTTGAAAGATGTCCCCGGTAACTCACAAAATACAGAGGATATTTCAAACATGATAAGCCCATCTCCCGTTACACTTATAATCGAAGATACCGGCATCGGTATCCGCAAGGAAGATCTTCCACGTATCTTCGAAAAAGGCTACACCGGAGTCAACGGGCGTGAAAACAACCGTGCAACCGGTATCGGTCTGTATCTCAGCAAGAAAATCATGAAACGTCTCGGTCATCGCATCTATGTAACTTCCGAAGAAGGCAAAGGAACAAAAGTATTCCTGGAATTTTCCCAGAATGTCCTGACCATGTATTAATTAGAAATATCCTAGGAGTTTATGCCTCCATTCGAAACGACCTTACAGAAATGTAAGGTTTTTTCGTATATTGTAACCTGCTTCGATGGCAGAAGCCGGGAAAGATTTCTATACTTACCTTATCAATAAAAAAGAAAGGAGCCCCGGTTATGGCTTTACTAGAAGTAACTAATATCAAAAAAATATACAGCACCCGTTTCGGAGGAAACAAAGTGCAGGCACTCTCCAATGTCACTTTTTCTATAGAAAAAGGGGAATTTGTTGCAATCATGGGAGAATCCGGTTCCGGAAAGACTACCCTCCTCAACATACTGGCATCTCTCGACCGCCCGACTTCCGGAGAAGTTCTCCTCGAAGGAAAAAATATCGTACATCTTACAGAAAAAGAAATCTCGGCTTTCCGAAGAAAAAACCTTGGCTTTGTTTTTCAGGATTTTAATCTGCTGGATACCTTCTCTTTAAGAGATAATATTTATCTTCCACTCGTCCTTGCCGGCGAAGATTACCGAGAAATGGAACAGAAGATCCGCCCGATTGCACAGGCACTGTGTATCACAGAACTTCTGGATAAATATCCTTATGAAGTTTCCGGTGGACAGAAACAGCGTGCAGCGGTTGCCAGAGCTCTGATCACAGACCCGAAGCTGATTCTTGCTGATGAGCCCACAGGAGCCCTCGATTCAAAAGCAGCATCTGCACTGCTTTCCATGTTTGGCGAGATCAATGACGAAGGACAGACGATTCTGATGGTCACACACAGTGCACAGGCTGCCAGCCATGCATCCAGAGTCCTTTTTATTAAAGATGGAGAAGTTTTTCATCAGATTTATAAGGGCAGTAAATCCCGCCAGGAAATGTATCAGATAATTGCCGATACGCTTACCATACTGACGACAGGCGGTGAATATCATGCGTAAAGGAATCTTCTCAAAACTGGCAGTTCAGAACATCCGCAACAATAAAAGCACCTACATTCCTTACATGATCACCTGTATCTTCTGCATCGCCATGATCTATATGATGGAATTTTTACGCGACTGTCCAACGCTGGATCAGGCTGTTCGCCATGCCGCAGAAGTACGAATGATTCTCTCTACAGGAGAAGTTGTTGTTGTGATCTTCTGTGTGATCTTTCTGATCTACAGTAACAGTTTCCTGATGAAAAGAAGGCAGAAAGAAATCGGACTTTACAATATTCTTGGACTGGAAAGAAATCATATCGGCATTGTACTGTTACTGGAAACGATTTTTACAACGATCCTTTCCCTCACTGGTGGAATCGCAATCGGAATCCTTGCCAGTAAACTGTCACTTCTCCTTCTTCTGAGACTGCTGCATATTCCGGCAGTACTTGGATTTTATATTTCCACAAAGGGAATTATTACTTGTCTTCTGATGTTCGGTGCCATTTTCCTGTTGATCCTTCTTCTGAATCTCAGAAGGATTCATTTAAGCCGTCCGGTAGAATTACTTCGTGGCAACAACACGGGAGAAAGAGAGCCGAAAGCAAAATGGCTTATGGCACTGCTTGGTTTTATCTGTCTTGGTATCGGTTATTACCTTGCCATCACAACAGAATCACCAATTAAAGCAATCTCAATCTTCCTGATTGCCGTAATCCTTGTTATGACAGGAACCTATCTGCTTTTTACTGCAGGCAGTATTGTAATTCTGAAGTTTCTTCGCCGCAGAAAAAGCTTTTACTACAAGACTGGAAATTTTATCAGTATTTCCGGTATGCTTTACCGTATGAAGCAGAACGCTGTCGGGCTGGCCAGCATCTGTATCTTAAGTACCGGAGTTTTGCTCATGATCTCCATGACTGTCTCTATCTATTTTGGTATGAATGATATCATGGTAAACCGTTACCCATACGATACCGATATCTCCATTACCGGTGTCGGTGAAGAGGAATGCCAGACTGCAATAGAAACATTTGAAAAAGCAATTTCTGACAACAAGGTTCCTGTAGACAAAAAAGCCGAAGAAATTTATCTCACAATCATCAGTCGTATAGATCACGGGCAGATTCAGATTGCTGAGCCAGGTACTTTAACGGAGTCTGGTTCTGTACTAACTCTTTCTCTTCTTCGTCAATCCGAATATAAGAAACTTACCGGTACAGATCCGGTATTACAGGATGGAGAGATTCTTGCATGGGCTTCAAAGATGACTGAAAAACCAGATTCTCTCACAGTCAATGATTCTGTTTTCTCTGTGAAAAAATGGCTGGAGAATTCTCCTCTGACCTGCGGTCGCGATATCGTCTATAGAAATGCAGTATTTGTTGTCACTGATTCTGATTTTGAAAAGTTTGATAGAATGCGAACAGAAATGTATAAGAATACCTCATCTGCCCCTGCTGGACAGGATCTGACCGTTCATCTTGGTCTGGATATCACCGGCTCCGATGAAACAAAAATTGCCTATGGTACACCGGTACTGGATGCAATAAAAGCTCTGCAAGATAATGGACAGCTGTCGGATAACTCCTGGATCACTTCCGGAATCCGTGCACAGGAATATGATTCCTACTACGCAGATAACGGTTCCCTTCTGTTCATCGGAATTTTTCTCGGATCACTTTTCCTTCTCGGTACAGCGATGATCATCTACTACAAACAGATCTCGGAAGGATATGAAGACCAGAATCGTTTTGAGATCATGCAGAAAGTAGGACTGAGCCATCGCGAAGTCAAAAGCTCAATCCGACGTCAGATCCTGATGGTATTTTTCCTTCCGCTTCTCATGGCAATGCTTCATATTTCCATGGCATTTCCACTGATCCGCCGGATGCTCCTGCTGTTCGGCATGACAAATACCAGATTGTTCATCGGCTGTACCGCCGGTACGGTGCTGATCTTTGCACTGGTATATGGCCTGATCTATCTTATGACCGCAAAATCGTATTATCATATCGTAGAACGGAGATAACAACATATAAAGTAAGCCCCTCACTTGCAGAATCTCATCTGTAAATGAAGGGCTTATATCATTTCATAATTAATCTAATTTCAAGATCAGATATTCAGAAGGTCGCTGAATACTTTCAATGCTCCGTCTGTCTCGTGTGCAAGAACACGTTTTGCAAGGACTTTACCAAGCTGAACGCCTTCCTGGTCAAAGCTGTTTACATTCCACAGGAATCCCTGGAACATAACTTTATTTTCGAAGTGTGCAAGGAGTGCGCCAAGGCTTGCAGGATTTACCTGGTCACCGATGATGATGCTGGACGGACGTCCGCCTTCGAAGTTCTTATTGCGATTGTCATCTGCTTTACCGCATGCAAATGCAACGATCTGAGCTGCAACGTTAGCGCAGAGTTTCTGCTGGCTTGTGCTGTCCTGAATCACTACATCTGTACCCATCTGGTTGTTCTTAAATCCGATAAACTGAAGCGGTACGATATCAGTTCCCTGATGAAGAAGCTGATAGAAGGAATGCTGTCCGTTTGTTCCTGGCTCTCCGAAAATAACCGGTCCTGTCACATAATCTACAGGCTCACCGAAACGGTTTACAGATTTTCCGTTGGATTCCATATCAAGCTGCTGTAAATGTGCCGGGAAACGGCTCAGTGCCTGTGAATATGGAAGAACAGCTGTGCTTGGATATCCGAGGATATTTCTTTCATATACACCGATCAGTGCATCCAGCATAGCCGGATTCTGCATAACGTCTTCGTTCTTTGCAAGCTTGTCTTCTTCTGCTGCACCTTCAAGGAATTCTGCAAATACTTCCGGTCCGAATGCCAGAGATAATACAGCACCACCAACTGCAGATGTGGAAGAATAACGTCCGCCGATATAGTCATCCATGAAGAATGCTGCGAGGTAATCATCGCTCTTTGCAAGAGGAGATGTCTCACTTGTAACTGCGATCATATGCTTGGAAGCATCCAGACCTGCATTCTTCAGAGCATCTTTTACAAAAGATTCGTTTGTCAGAGTTTCAAGGGTTGTACCTGATTTGGAAACCAGTACAAAAATGGAATGTGCAACATCGATAGAATTCAGAACTGCTGCCGCATCATCCGGATCTACGTTGCTGATGAATTTTGCTTCCATTTTGAATTTGTCGTTTTTCTTTGCCCAGTTTTCAAGTGCAAGATACATTGCACGAGGACCAAGGTCACTTCCGCCGATACCGATCTGAACAACAGTTGTGAATTTTTCTCCTGCTGCGTTTGTAATCTCACCTGCATGTACTTTATTGGCAAAGTCAGCGATCTTCTGCTGCTGTTCTACATAGAAAGCACGTTTGTCAACACCGTCAGCTGTGACAGTATCACCAAGCTGTCCACGTGTCAGCTGATGAAGAACAAGACGTTTCTCACCTGTATTGATCATTTCGCCATTGTAAAGAGCTGCGTATTTTTCAGTAAGCTGTGCTTCTTTTGCCAGTTTTTTAAGACCTTCCAGCACTTCATCATCTACCTGCTTTGCAGCATAGTTATATGCAAGACCAGCAGCCATCGGTACACTGTAGTTCTTTACACGTTCTGCACCATTTTCTCCGGTCATGGCTTCTACAAGGTTTACTTTTTTTACATTGGAAAGCTCTTTAAATGATTCAAGAGTATCCAGGTTGTTCCAGGTAATCATAATAAGATTCCTCCTTAAAATTAAATGTTCCCGCTGTTTCAGGATTCGTTTCAATCCCTTTGATTATAATATCAAACGAATGTAAATTCAAGTCTGCAAAGAAGGATATCTTACTCTACTCCAACACAATATCCATCTCATGCCAGGCTTCGCCGCCCCACACAGAATCGCCGATTCCATGGTCTTTAAAGCCAAATTTCTTATACATCTCAACCTTATCCGGGAGGCAGGTCAGGATCAGCTTCTTTCTTCCCTTAACCTGTTCTCTTTCCTTATATTGTTCCATCAGTTCTCTTGCCAGTCCCTGGTGTTGGTGCTCCGGCAGCACATCCAGTCCAAGGAGCATAATATTTGCTCCAGCCGGATCATGCAAGTCAGCATTCGTAAAAAAGTCATCCGTCAGGTGTTCCCGATTCGTTGCCAGACCATTCAGAAAAGCTGCCATCTTTCCAGTTTTTCGGTCCACTGCCACCAGAAAAAGATCCGGTGCATTTTCGATTCGTGGTACCATGTGCTCATATGTACAAGCCTCATTTGGCGGAAAACAGATTGCCTCAATTTTCACTGCCTGTTCAATCTCATCCCGTCTGATATTGCGGAATTCATATTTCTCGTGTAATGCTTTGTTACTTTGTTCCATAATTCTCTCGTTATTGTTTACATAATAAGCAATAACCTTCTTCTCCTTCTCATACCGATCAAGTATGTATTTTTTCTTTACATATAACAAAAAAAAGTATAACATAAAGATATTACAATTTATATAAAGGCGGGCAAATTCATGGACTATACTATTAATACAAAATGCGTGCAGGCAGGCTACACACCAGGAAACGGCGAACCACGTCAGATTCCGATCATTCAGTCAACCACTTACAAATATGATACCAGCGAAGACATGGGCAAGCTCTTTGACCTTGAAGCTGAAGGATATTTCTATTCAAGATTACAGAATCCTACCAACGACTATGTTGCAGCCAAGATCACAGCTCTCGAAGGCGGTACCTCTGGTATGCTGACTTCTTCCGGACAGGCAGCAAACTTCTTCGCTGTCTTCAATATCTGCGAAGCCGGCAGCCATATCGTTTCCTCCTCTTCCATCTATGGAGGAACCTACAACCTTCTTGCAGTTACAATGAAAAAAATGGGCGTAGACGTTACCTTCGTTGACCCGGACTGCACAGAAGAAGAATTAAACGCAGCTTTCAAAGAAAATACCAGAGCTGTTTTCGGTGAATCTATCGCCAATCCGGCACTTACCGTTCTTGATATCGAGAAATTTGCAAAAGCAGCGCACGCACATGGTGTGCCGCTCATCGTAGATAACACCTTCCCAACACCGGTCAACTTACGTCCGATCGAATGGGGCGCAGATATCGTTACACATTCCACAACCAAATATATGGATGGACACGGAGCAGCGCTCGGCGGTGCGATCATCGATGGCGGCAAATTTGACTGGATGGCACATGCAGACAAATTCCCGGGACTCTGCACACCGGATGATTCTTATCACGGAGTTACCTATGCTGAAAAATTTGGAAAAGAAGGCGCTTTCATCACCAAATGTACTTCTCAGCTGATGAGAGACCTCGGCTGCGCTCAGTCTCCACAAAGTGCATTTATTCTGAACCTTGGACTGGAATCACTTCATGTACGTATGCCAAGACATGTTGAAAACGGCCAGGCAGTTGCAGAATTCCTTGAGAAACACGACAAAGTAGAATTCGTAAACTATCCGACACTTCCATCCAACAAATACTATGAAACTGCAAAGAAATATCTGCCAAACGGTGGATGCGGTGTTGTTTCCTTTGAATTAAAGGGTGGACGTGCTGCTGCCGAAAAATTCATGAAAAATCTGAAACTTGCAGCAATTGAAACACATGTAGCAGATGCAAGAACCTGCTGCCTCAACCCGGCAACCTCCACACACCGCCAGATGAATGACGAGCAGCTCGCTGCTGCCGGAATTCCAGCCGGACTGATCCGTATCTCCTGCGGCCTTGAAGATAAAAACGATCTGATCGCAGATATCGCTCAGGCACTGGACGCAATTTAATCGAATTAAATATATCTCAAAAAAGGAAGAACTCGACTCCGTTCTTCCTTTTTTGTGCTTTATTTTGTGGATTTTTCATATAAAAAAAGCCCCCGCAATGCCTTTCAACACCATAGGAGCTTTCTCTGTAATTTCTCTTTATTCTATTCTGCCTTCAGATAAATCTGGAATGCATCATAATTTTGCTCTGGTAATGGAAGAAGGATTCCGGCATGCATCAACGCCGCGCCGGAGAAGTTTCCAGCGTCTTCTCCATCCAGCTGCATCTGATAAACCTTTTTCGGATCCAGCCCTTTCCATTTCACGATCTCAGATGCTGCATTTGCATACATATCTGTATAAACGACAGACATGCAGGCCTCACTGCCATCCTGTGCCGCATATTCCCATACAGTATAGTCTCTGTTTTCAAATGGTGAAGTCAGTCTGTAATAATCTCCGAACTGGAACAGTCTTCCATGTTCTTTGAAGAACGCAATCTGTTCTCCCGCCATCTTCTTTTCTTCATCAGTCATCTTACTGAGATCCAGTTCATATCCAAATGTTCCCTGCATTGCACAGATTCCTCTTGTCTTGAATGGTGTCACGCGATGATTCTGATGATTCGGGCAAACCGATACGTGTGCGGAAACAGAAGACATCGGATAGCCAAAGGAAGTACCGTACTGAATACGCAGTCTTTCAATCGCATCCGTATTATCGCTACACCAGATCTGCGGACAGTAATATAACATACCTGCATCAAACCGTCCACCACCGCCACTGCATCCTTCCAGCAGAAGTTCCGGGAATCTCTGAGTCACAGCTTCCAGTACTTTATAAAGGCCAAGCACATAACGATGTCTCAGTTCCCCCTGACGGTCACGTGGAAGCTTCGCACTGTAAGCAGCCATAAGTGAACGGTTCATATCCCATTTGATATACTGGATATCCGCTTTCTCTACAATATCACAGATCCGCTCTGTCAGATAATCTGTCACATCTTCTCTGGACATATCCAATACCAGCTGGGAACGACTTCTGATCGGCTGTCTTCCCGATATGACCAGTGCCCAGTCCGGATGTGCCCGATACAGATCACTGTCCTCAGAGATCATCTCCGGCTCAAACCAAAGCCCGAAAGAAAGTCCCATATCATGTACTTCTTTCACCAGCTCAGAAAGGGTTCCGCACAGCTTTTTCTCATTTACAAACCAGTCGCCAAGACCGGAGAAATCATCATCCCTTTTTCCAAACCATCCATCATCCAGTACCAGCATATCCAGATTCAGTTCTGCCGCTTCTTTTGCAATTGCAATCAGATTGTCTTTGTTAAAATCAAAATAGGTTGCTTCCCAGTTATTTACCAGAATCGGGCGCACTCTGTCTTTCCAGCAGCTGCGGATCAGATTCGACACGATTGCCTGATGCAGAGTCTGGGACAGCTTTGAAAATCCATCTGCACTGTATGTCAGACATACCTCAGGTGTGCTGAAGCTTTCACCCTTTTTTAGTTTCCAGGAAAAATCATAGTCATCAATTCCAATGACCAGTCTTGTCTGATTAAACTGATCTACTTCTGCCTGTGCATGAAAACCGCCACTGTACAGAAAAGATGCACTGTAGCACTCACCAGTACTCTCTGTAGTGTCTTTATCCGCAAGAATCACAAGAGGATTATGCTGGTGGCTGGAAGTTCCACGGGTACTGCGAAGCTCCGTGATGCCGTGTGGCAGACTGTTTCTTTCCATCTGACGCTCACCGGCATGTTTTCCATAAAAATGAATCAGATCATATTTTCCCATTCCAAGATCCAGACACGCACTCATAATTCTGGAAATCTGGATATCACCCTCTGTACGGTTTTCGACTACTGCTGCTCTTGTAATGATATCCAGCTCTTCAAAGACTCCATAAAGAAGATGTACATAGACTTCTTCAACAGCATCTTTCAGAACGATCTCCAGTGTCTCTCCTTCTGATTTCTCAGAAGAAAAGAATGCCGGAAGCCCCGGAATGTTATATTTTCCATCTCTTACCTGATAGCTGTCAAAGAAAAACATCCCGTCCTGTACACCGCTTCCAAGGTCTGCTTTCAGACAGTCTACACGATAATCTCCGTCGCCATATACCGGAAACTCCTGCGGAAGAAAATCCAGAGAATATACACGCTCTCTGTCAGTCCCCGGGATATTTCCGCTGAATCCACGGTCTGCCATACGAATCAGATAGGAACAGTCCGTATCATCCGTACGGTTTCCGTAATAAGTGTGAATAAGCATATTCTGCTCGTCCACTTTCATCTGATAAGTACTGTTTTTTGTATGAAGAGTAAAAATCTGATTCTTTATATTGATAGCCATTGTCGTTTTCCCTTTCTGTCTTTTTCAAGAATTATTTTACTGCTCCGTTTACAACACCATTGATAATCTGCTTCTGGCAAATGATATAGAAGATCAGAATTGGTAAAAGTGCCAGGAGATAAGATGCAAATGCCAGGTTATAATTCGTTCCGAACTGTGTCTGGAAATTCAGCTGTGCCAGCGGCAGTGTGTTCTGATCTGTACCGGACATGATGACCAATGGAGTCATAACGTCATTCCAGGTACTCATTGCTGTGAGAACTGCTACTGTTGCATGCATCGGTTTCATATTTGGAAAAATGATTTTCCAGTATGTCTGCCATACACCGGCACCATCCACACAGGCAGCCTCTTCAAGTGCCATAGGTATATTATTCAGATATCCGGAATAAAGCAGTACATTCATCGGCATAAAAAATACAACATATAATACAATAACACCAAAGCGGTTTGCAATCCCCAGCTGTGCAGTTTCTTTTACCAGCGGCATCATAAGAACCGCAAACGGTACAAACATACCACTTACAATGTAATAGTAAGAAATCTTAAATATCTTACGCTGCTTCATCTTTCTTCCGATCAGATAACCGGCAAGTGAATGTATTAATATACATAATACCACAGTTACCCCGGTAATAAGAAGACTGTTTCCAAGAGAATGCCAGAAATCAGTTACACGCATTGCCTCTGCAAAGTTTTCAAAACTCCATTTCTGTGGGAATGCCAGTGCACCAGCTACATCATTTGTCATTTCCGATGGCTTCTTAAATGCAATGATCACTGTCATATACAGTGGAAATAAAACCGTCAGGCAGCCAAGTGCCAGTAAAATATTAATAATCCTGTTTGTAGTCTTACCACGAACAGCGCCTTCTTTTTTCTTTGTTCTGCTCATTATAACTGCTCCTCCTTACTTCCCAGGAATTTCATCTGAAACAGTGATATCGCAACGATCACAATAAAGAATACAAATGCATTCGCACTCTGGAAACCAAATTGTCCACCACTCATACCATTGTTGTAGATCAGATAGGAAATGGACTCTGTACTCTGTGACGGGCCGCCTTTTGTCAAAGACATGATCTGGTCAAATACCATCAGTGCATTTTTCATACAAAGAACAAGGTTGATTGTTACAAATGGCATGATCAGCGGAAGTGTAATGCTTTTAAATTTCTTCCATCCAGATGCTCCATCCAGCATACATGCCTCATAAACTTCTTCCGGAACAGTCTGCAGACCGGAAATATAAATGATCGTATTCATCGCTATTCCCTGCCATGCTCCGACGATCACAATTGCGATCCATGCCCATTTTGTACTTCCAAGGAGACTTGTTTTCAGGAAATCAATTCCTGTTACTTCTCCGATCGTTGGCAGAATATATGTAAAAATGAAACTGAAGATATAACCGATAACCAAACCTCCCAGAATATTTGGTACAAAATAGATTCCTCTGAGCGCATTTTTTCCACGGATCTTGCTGTTCAGTCCCAGTGCCAGGATCAGGCTGAGAAGATTGACCACAATTGTCATAACCAACGCATATTTAAATGTAAACAGATATGAGTGACCCACACGGGAATCCTGGAAAATTTCTGCAAAGTTCCGCAGTCCTACAAAATCATAACTTCCATATCCGCGGAAGTTTGTAAGTCCGTAATAAAAACCTTTGATCAGCGGTAATGTATTAAAGCAGAAGAAAAGAACCAGAATCGGTGCCAGCAGGCCAAGAAATATCTTTTCATTTTTGCTCCACGCACCATGTTTTTTATTCATGATCATTACCCTCCTCATATGCTTTTACTTTTGCCACGACATCTCTGTTGTAGCGAATCCATTCTTTGTCAAATCGTTTCATAAATGTATCTGTCGCATCAGCACTGTCATCCATCAGATATGTCTGGATCATTGCATCTACTGACATTTCGCTCGGGTAATGATGGTCCTGATAATCCGCTACAATACCGTTTTCGATATAATCACGCATTTCTTCCAGCTCCGGAGTAATCTCAAAATCACCTTTTTTACATGGAACAGCGCTCTGTGCATTCAGATATTTTTTGACATTTTCATCTTCGAGCATATAACTGAGCACTTCATAAGCTGCCTCTTTATTTTTACAATCTTTCATCACGCAGAACATCAGATCATTTCCGGAATTCAGCACATTTTTATCTGCATCTTCATTTGCCGGAAATACAAAAGAACCAATATTCATATCCGGATTTACAGATTTGATCTGAGAGATCGCATAGCTTCCAATTGTAAACATCGCAGATGCTCCTCTTGCGAATGCAGTGCAGGCATCGTTATATCCCTGAGACACCGGATCTTTCTGTCCATATGTAAGAAGCGCTTTTTCCTTTTCTGCCACTTCTCTGTAATTTTCTGCAAAAGTTGTTTTTCCACTGTTTACCTGATAAGTCAGATCAGAATCGCACAGACTTACTGCAATTGCATTCCACGGTGCCAGTGTAGTCCATGTATCCTTAAAACCAAAATATAATGGCTGGATTCCTTCTGACTGGATCTGATCACAAAGATTCGTAAATTCTGTCCATGTGGTCGGAACCTCCCAGCCATGTTCTTCAAACATATCCCGGTTAAAAAGAATTCCAGCTGCATTTGCCATATACGGAACGGCATAAACACCATCTTTCGGCACATATTCCAGATCTTTGTTCATCTCAAGATATTTCTCTTTAATATCGTTCAGTCCTTCAAAATCAGAAATATCCATCAGCATGTCTGCATCCAGAAAATTGGAATAATTAATATCCCCGCCAATTCCGATGATATCCGGATTATCCTCGCGGATAAATCTTGTTTTCAGGATTGTCATTGCATCGTTCGGTGAATCAATCTTTAAATAAATATCATCATGTGTCGCATTGAACTCATCCTGAAACTGTTCAAAAATATCTACCGCCTCCGGTTTATACTGTACCATTTCAATTACAGTTTTGCCCTCTGTTTCGTCCTTTCCGGAGCATCCTGTCATAACTGTTCCCATTGCCAGAACTCCCGCAAGGAAAACAGCACCTACCTTATGCTTTCCCATTTGTTTCTCCCTTCTTTACAGCTATTCACTGCCATCTGGCAGTTCAGATTCAGACCGGTCATCTCTGTTTGATTTGATTCTAACACTAAAAGAAAAGCTTCGTACATAGATCGATAACATCAAAATATACCATAATGCGTTATTTCCAGAATAATGTTGATGTTACTACGCATTATGGTATATAATAGTACTAAATAGCGATATTTCGTTAAAATTGTACGATTTCTGTATCTCGTTTTTATGCATATTTTACTATATTTTGTAGGAGGAAATGATAAAAACCATGTCAGATTCTATTTTTCATATATTTTCCGATGAACGTTTTCTTGACCTGACCGTGTATCAGTACGGCTACGAGAAATGTGAACCGCTGCATTCTTATGGTCCATTTGTACGTAATCATTATCTTTTTCACTATATTATTTCCGGCAAAGGAATGCTGAGTGTTACAGAAAAAGATGACAATGCTGTTTACCATATGGAAGCACATTCCGGCTTTCTCATTGAACCGGGGCGTATCAATCTTTACAGTGCTGACCAGAAATTCCCATGGGAATACGTCTGGGTAGAGTTCGATGGACTGCGTGCAAAAGAGCTGATGGAAGAAGCCGGACTGTCCAACGATCATCCGGTCTTTCATCCCATTTCCGATACAGCAGCAGATAAGCTTCGTGATGAAATGCTGCGTCTGACACAATACCCGGACAATTCCCGCCCACTTGGAATCATTGGTCAGTTATATCTTATTATGGATGCCCTTATCCAGGGTTCTTCCAATAAAAAAAGGCTTCAGGGCGGAAAGCTTTCTAGATTTTACGCACAGGAAGCACTTTCTTTTATTGAACAAAATTATGCATTACCTATTACAGTCGAAGATATGGCTAATCGATGCAATCTTGATCGAAGCTATTTTGGTAAAGTTTTCAAAGATATGATCGGACAGTCTCCACAGGACTTCCTGATCCGCTATCGAATGAGTAAAGCAACCTCTCTGCTTACCAGCACCAGCCTGTCCATTGGTGACATCAGCGTTCAGGTTGGATATCCAAACCAGCTTCATTTTTCCAGAGCATTCCGTAACATTTACGGGATGTCACCAAGACAATATCGCCAACAGAACAAATTATTGTCCTGAATCACAGGCAGGTTACGTTTCTGTTTACTTTTCTTCATGATATTGCATTTTCTGCGAAAAGAATAGCTTTTACACCAGTCTGATGGTAACACCTCTTCATCTCAAAATACCGGAACTCTGGTTTTTGACGATGGTACAGATACTGTCTCTTCTTATCTCAGCACTGGCAGCAGCGCAGCCAATCTGCCTGCGTCCCAGATTCTCAAAAAAGCTTCTGACACCAGTGATTATACGGATGTAAGAAATTAAGAACACTGAACATTCAGTCTCCAGGATTATCGCAGAAATACACTGATTCAAATGCCTTTAAAGGAACACCTGCAAAAATGAAAGTCTATGTTCCAAGAAAACAGGCCAAAAATTATAAAAAATTATTCCTGAAACGAGGAATGCGCAAAACTGTCACTTTCAAAGGCATTCGATAGGTACTAAAAAGAAGGAGCAGTCCGAAAATATATTTCAGACAGCTCCTTTTTTTCTGACTTAAGAAGGGGAATTTCTGATATAAATACTGTTCGCCCATATTCTCCCCACCAGCAGTTTTATTTACCTACTACAGCTCCTTCAATATTGATCTTCCAATCGTGCCTTCCGGCATCTGTACCCCAAAATTTTCTGCAACAGATGCACCGATCACCGCAAATGTATCCTGATTCTCAATAGCTCCTGTTTCTTTCATTTTCTTTGAATATGCAATAAATGGTACATATTCTCTTGTATGATCTGTTCCGGTATAAGTTGGATCATTTCCATGATCCGCAGTCAGGATCAGAAGATCATCCTCTCGCAACTCATTCATCAGAGTTCCGAGTCCACTATCAAACTTCTCAATCTCACGTCCGTATCCTTCCGGATTTCTTCTATGCCCCCACAAAGCGTCAAAATCCACCAGATTCACAAAGCAGAGGCCATGAAAATCTTCTTTACAAATCTCAATCGTCTGTTGCATGCCATGCACAGAACTGTCTGAATGGTAAGTCTGTGTAATTCCCTCACCACAGAAAATATCATTGATCTTTCCAACACCAATCACATCAAGACCTGCATCCTTCAATGCATTTAAGGCTGTTCTTCCAGTCGGTTTCAACGCATAGTCATGGCGGTTGCTGGTTCTCTTAAACTCACCCTTTTTCTTTCCGACATACGGTCTCGCAATAACTCTACCGACTCTCCACTCATCCTTCATGGTCAGTTCCCTGGCAATCTCACAGCAACGATACAGGTTGGCAAGATCAAATGTCTCTTCATTTCCACAGATCTGCATTACCGAATCCGCAGAAGTATAGACAATCATCGCTCCTGTATTGATTTCTTCCTCACCAAGTTCCTCGATGATTTCTGTTCCACTGGCACTCTTATTTCCAATCACACGCTTGCCACATCTCTTTTCCAGTTCATCGATCAGTTCTTTAGGAAAACCTGTTTCTGTAAAAGTAATAAACGGCTTCTGTGTATAGATTCCCATCATTTCCCAGTGACCTGTCATTGTATCCTTTCCATTGCTGGTCTCCCCAATTCGCATATAGCGGCCAATCGGATTTTCCACGCCTTCCATCGTACCACCCTTATGCAGATTCAACATTCCAAGTTTCTGAAGATTTGGAATATCCAAAGTTCCCATCTTATCCAGGATATGTCCGAACGTATCCACACCCTTATCGCCAAATTTCTCAGAATCCGGCATTGCCCCAATCCCCAGTGAATCCAGAACGATCACAAATACTCTCTTATAAGTTTCCATAAGCACTCCTTTCTGCCTGTTCCCATCAGGCGAATGTCCGTTAAACTATGCCAGATCTGCCGGTCCAAATCCAAGCGGAAAAAGTTCCCTTAAAGTAAAGACATCGTATTTATCTTTGCTGACTGCCAGAATGATCTGAAATGTTTCCGGATCACAGAACTCCATCATGACCTGTCTGCACACACCACACGGTGCCGCATACCCTGTCAGAACTCCATCCCTGCCGCCTACAACACAGATTGCCTGAAATTCCTTTACTCCTTCACTGACTGCTTTAAAAAAAGCAGTCCTCTCAGCACAGTTTGTTGGTGTATAAGCAGCATTTTCAATATTACATCCTGTATAATACGTGCCATTCTCTGCCAGAAGTGCCGCTCCCACATGAAAATGTGAATATGGCGCATAAGAATAACCCAGCTGTTTTATCGCCAGATCGATCATTTCTTCAATCTGTTTTTTGTCCATTCTCCTGCCTGCCTTTCCTTCTGTATAGATTATCTTTTTATATAGATCAAGTGCATCCTTTGTCTCAAATGCTTTTGTCTTTGTTGTCATCTTTCCTTGGCCTTATCTGCGCGGATCAGCTCACGGATTGCCTGCACCGCAACCTGGATTGCCTTATCTGTATCATGTACTACCGGATTTTCCAGTCCTAACTTTTCTCTTTCCTGATTTGCTAATACCAGGAAGCAGGAGCCGGCACGTACTCTTAAATGGCTTGCTACTACAAAAAGTGCTGCAGATTCCATCTCGGAAGCAAGGCAGCCCAGACGTTTCCATGCTTCCCATTTATTCATCAATTCATAGCTGACCGGTTTGGTTTCCGGTTCATGCTGCCCATAAAATGCGTCCTTGCACTGTACTACACCTGTGTGGAATTCACAGCCTTCTTTTTTGGCGCCTGTCACAAGAGCATTGGTCACTTCCAGATTTGCTACTGCCGGAAATTCAATCGGAGCATACTCTTTGCTGGTGCCTTCCATACGAATCGCACCTGTCGCAATAACAACATCTCCACTCTTCACTTCTGTCTGCATTCCACCACAGGTTCCGATACGGACAAACGTATCTGCACCACAGCGATAAAGCTCTTCCATTGCAATAGAAGCAGATGGGCCACCAATACCGGTAGAAGTTACGCTCACCTTTACTCCATCCAGTGTCCCTGTATAAGTTACATATTCTCTGTTATCAGCAACAAAAACCGGATCATCAAAATACTGTGCGATCTTTTTGCAGCGTTTCGGATCTCCCGGTAAGATCACATACCGTCCGACTTCTCCTTTTCCAACCTGAATATGATACTGCTTGCTTGCATCTTCTGAATAATTTTTCATGTCTGATTCCTCTCTTTCTTTATCTCTGTCCCTTATCGTATGGAATTCCTTCTGCCTTCGGTGCTCTTGATTTCTGAGAAATAAAAGCAAGCACGACAAGAGAAACAATATAAACTGCCAGGAAGTTTTAATGCTACAAGCGGTACAGATCCACCGAATTTTTATTCTGTCACCCGCATTTGTTATATGTGAACTACTCGGCAACTGAGTTACCAGAGCATCTGAAATCTGGCGGGATACCGCCTTTTTCAGGGTGCGTCCATAACACCAATACTGCTCGCCATTCGGCTATGCAGCTACTTTTATTATTTCTGGTGTTTTTAGTCCGGTTACGGACATTTCCTTCTGTTTTCCGGATACGGAAAGATGTTTCCGCAGGATATTAAATGCGCCTACTGCATCTGCGTTAAATCTTACTCCATCAGTTATATACATACCACGTTCTTTTCGATTTGATGCTTCTGCATGTCTTTTTGATACTTCTGGTGATAACGGGCTGCACTGACTGGTATAGCTTTCCTCTTGTTTTATCAATTGTATTCCATACAGTTTCAGCTTATATTCCAGCATGATATACAGCCTGTTATATGGCAGTCCGTGAAACTTCTGGTTGGTCTTATGTCCCATATCTTTCTCTTTACGGATGTTTCGGATGTCTCCCACAACCACACATCGGATATCTTCTTTTCTGCAGTATTCTGTGATCCATCTGGTTGTTTTATGAAGGTAATCCTTCACTGCATTCTGCTTTTTCCTGTAAAGTCTCTGGATATGTTTCGATGATTTTGGATATTTTATTCCTCTTTCCGACTGCTGTGCATACCATACGGACTGCACTCTGGCGATCTCTTTATGAAAATATCTTTCCAATGAAAGGTATTTTCTTCCCAGGATAAAAGTCCTGCCATTTCCGGAATCATAACAGGTCATCAGATTATGAAGTCCCAGATCAACAGATAAATAATGTCCATTCTGAGAAAGCTGTTCCGGCTCTTCAATCTCATAGATAACGATAAGCTCACATGTTCCATTTTCCGGCGGATAGATCCGCAGCTGTTTTATATGATCCATGTTCCTGAAAATCTTATTTTCAAGATATAGAAATTTTTCATGGATCCCATAGGTTTCTTCCATATAGCTTTTCAGATCCCTTGGCAGAGACAGACGCAGCTGGTCTGAGCCTTTCTCATGCCGGATCCCCATCTGCATATATGTGACCGGTATATTGTCCTGTTTAAAACGGGGCGGATTTGGCTCTTTGATTCCTCCGGTCTTTTTTAGGACATAAAAAGATTTCCATGCTTTGTCCAACTGCTTGCAGGTCTCCTGCGCTGTCTGTGATGGCAGCTGTCTGTACCACAGATCTCCTTTATGTGCTTTTTTCTGATAATACCAGTCAGGATACTTTTCCAGTCCCAGTTCTTTATAATGATGACGTTCATAGTTGCAGACATTCCAGAGTTTGGAAGCCGCATAACACATATGCCCTATAATGTTGGAATATTCCGGACAGATCTTTAACGATGTTCTGTGTGACAGCAGCATTCCTCTCCCCTCCTTCAGACAGCTATGCAGATGGAGTTTTACACTCCACCCTGATTTAATACGATTTGCTCTGATGTTCAATATAACGGCGGATATTTTCTTCAGATACTGATCCGATTGTCTCCACATAATAGGAATGGTTCCACAGCTCTCCCTTCCATAGCTGGTTTCTTATTTCCGGAAAACGTTCGAATAATTTTCTGCCGGTGATCCCCTTCAGATACTTGACAATTGCTGTTATAGACAGCTTTGGTGGAGCTGATACAAAACAATGGACATGGTCACCTTCACCACATTCAAATAAATGAACGGCAAAGCCCTTGTCCTCAGCAATCTGCTGCACCAGTTCCTGAAGGTATTCCTCAATATCTGGTGTTAATATCTTCCGCCGGTATTTCACTGACCATACCATATGGTAGTTAATATTACATACACAAGTTCTATAATGTATTAGATTTTCTTTCATACATATAGTATAACATAACAACTGGAAACATACAATAAAAATCGAACATATTTTCGATTAATTATATGCCGGTTACGGCATTAATATCAAAGGGTTAAAGGATTATTATATTATTTCCATGTGCAGATATGCACAATTCTACGCTTTCATCTCGGTAATTGAATTGCCGAGGATTCCCGCTTATCGTCCTAAATCCAAATTCAAATCCTCTCATCAAAAGAAGAAGCAACACAAACGAGCAAATTCCTTTTGCTACTTTTCCAATAATCTCTTTTACATCTATATTTTCTACCTTCTCGTTAAGTCTCGTATTATTTTGTTTTTACTGCTTTCGATGCTGACCAGGAAGAGTAGCATCTTCTGTTTCCGGATTTTTTATATGTACGTACTCTTACATAATATACTCTTTTGCATTATAAAAATTATCACTGCTTAAGTTCGCTGCAATCCACTGTTCTCTGGTTCCTCTGTAACAGATTCTTTTGACTGGATTGTAATCTGTCACAAAATTTGTTGCAAAATTGCTGACAGACTTCGGTAAGATCATTGCATTCAGGCTGGAGCATTCTGCAAATGCCGCCTCTTCCACAGTCTGAACACCTTCTTCAATCTCAAGTTCTTCAAGTCCGGTACATTTTGCAAAAGCTGTTTTACCGATTGTTTGAACATTTCCCGGAATTTCCAGTGTTTTGATTCTACTGCATCTCATGAATGCATTTGCACCAATGGTGGTAACCTGTTTCGGCAGTTCAATACTCTTCAGAGCACTGCATGATTTTGTTTTTCATAGAATCGTCACCTCTGCCGTTCCTCCTCTCTTACTATATAGACAGCCCAACTCTCCGAAAAGTTTTATAGTTTTGAATATTTTGGGGTCTAACTTATTTTCCGAAATTCCATATATTTTAAAGTCTTTGAGTAAAAAAAGAGCATATGGATTTCTCCATACACTCCCATATCATCTTACACATCTATTTATCAGTCGGCCATGACCTTCTGAGAGCCACATAGGATATTAAAAAGTTTGCAAGCCATCCAGCTGGTACAGCAAGCCAGACAAATGCAATGCCAAAACGCGGCGCAAAAATCAAAGCAACAGAAAGACGGATTGCCAGGTTCACCATATTTGCAATGAGAAATGGGCGCATGATTCCGAGACCACGAAGGACTCCATCGGTTGCCATTTTGATTCCCATAAAGATAAAGAAATAACCGAGCCATCTCATATAATCCCCAGATACCTGATAGGCCAGGGCTGTTCCGTCTTTACCAAGAAACAGCGAGGAAATTTGCGTGTGGAGCGTTTCAATTACAATAAAGGCAATGACTGAAAAACACACGTCCAACACTAATGCAGCGTGGTAGCCTTTTTTGATACGCTGTGGTTTGTTTGCACCAAGGTTCTGGGAAACATATGGTGAAACCGCATTACCGATGGATACAAAAATCAGAGAAAAAACGTTCTCAACTCGCATCGTCGCCGAATACCCCGCGAGTGCCTGTGTACCGAAAGGATTTACAACTGCCTGCACGATCATCATGCCGATAGATACTGTAGACTGCTGCAGAACCGAAGGCACAGCAATTTGAAACATAGAAAGTAACTCCTGCCTGTCAAACCAGTCAAAGTGACTTTTATATCGCCGCATCCGATGGAAGAAAATCAAAAGTGAAAACACGGCAGAAATGCCTTGTGCAATCAAAGTTGCAAGCGCCGCACCGAACACGCCGAGATCAAGGCCGGCTACCATCCAAAGATCCATAAAGATATTTAAGATTGACGAAAATATCAGGAGTCCCAGTGGAATTTTTGATTCTCCTATAGAATTAAACATCGTTGAAAGAATGTTATACATAAACAGGAACGGAAATCCCACAAAATAGACACGCAAATACAGCACTGCGTCATCCAGTATATCGGCAGGGGTTTGCAGTGCGCTCATCATCGAGCGGGAAAAACAAAAGCCAAAAACACCAAGGACTATGCTTAGAATTAAAAAGCTAATCAAGGACGTTGACACAATGGTTTTCATTTTTCCATACTCTCTGGCACCAAAGTAGCGGCTCACGAGTACACCGGCGCCGACACCTGCGCCCAGCGCCACACAAATGAAAACATTAGTCAGTGCTGCACAGGCACCAACAGCTGCAAGTGCGGAGGAACCCACAAACTGACCGACGATGATGGAATCAGCCATATTATATATTTGCTGAAAAAAGCTGCCCAGAATCATCGGCATTGCAAAAACCGTCAGCGCTTTAAGAGGCGCATCTGTGATCAAATACTCATCTTTTGACATTATCTTATTCTTTCCTCCATCTGAATCAATTTCGTATCTTCTAAACGCAAGTTGTAAGTTACATTATGTAATAATTATAGGTAGCTATAACAGTTAAGTCAAGCTTCTGTTTACTTTTGGTAATATGAATGATATGATATTTAAGAAAATGCTATCCAGCGAATATTATTTTACAGGAGGAACGTTTATGTACCTGGACGGTTTAGATGAACTGGATCAGAAGATTATCCAGTTACTGATAGAAAATGCACGGATTTCTTACTCGGATATTGGTGAAAAAATTGGTATTTCCAGGGTAGCAGTAAAAGCCCGGATCCAGTCTTTGGAGAAAAAGGGTGTAATTGAAGAATATACAACAATAATAAATCCTCAGAAAATCAGTGGTGCTGTGTCATGCTATTTTGAAATTGAAACAAAACCAGACAATCTGTCGCAGGTGACAGATATATTATATAAAAATGATACAGTCACGCAGATTTACCGTGTCACCGGAAGAGACAAACTGCATGTACATGCCGTTGCCTCATCTAGTGATGAAATGGAACTCTTTCTGCACAATGTCATTGATACCCTGCCTGGCATTGTCAGCTGCAGCTGCAATACAATCTTATCACGTATTAAAGATATCAAAGGATTACGGCTATAGAATATGTAAAAAGATAACGTAAAGCGCCTTGATTTATTCGGTTCCTTCGCCACAGACGCTGCCACCCCCACCAGTGATATTGATTTTGTAGTATACGGCTGTGATAATCTAATGCAGTTAGAAGATGATCTTCTGCACGGTGGCAGAAAAAAGAAACCGAATGGATTTCTCCACTCGATTTCTCTGATTTTACTGTCCTCTTCTGTCCATTCCACTTCTGGTGTAGTATTGCTTCTTACTCTCGTACATTCTTTCATCTGAAGCTTTTGAAATATCAAATATGCTGTTCCACTTGCGCTCCGAACTGAAGACATATCCGTACGAAACCGCCATCGACTCGACAAATTCTCCATGCCAGCTTTCCACTCTCTGCTCAAATGCTCTCAGAAGGTTTTCAAACTGCGGTATATCTTTTGTAATGATGACAACGAACTCGTCACCGCCCACTCTGTATACCTTGCCATGTTCACTGAAACTGTTCTTCATACAATCCGCAACTGCCCGTATAAGCTCATCACCTGCCGCATGTCCGAAGGAATCATTAGCGTTCTTGAGTCCATTAATATCCATAGAAACATACACCCACTCCTTAGTAAGGTCAAGCTTGTTTATGTCCTCCTCATATGCATGTCTGTTGTAACATCGGGTAAGTTCGTCCGTATTCGACGTATAACGGAATTTCTCCTTTTCGTACTTCTCTTTCATGACCTTCGACAGCATATATACCATACAGCACGAAGCCAGAGTCAGATATATTCCAACTATAAGAATAGCAAAAAGACTTCCCTGCAGATAATAAGAATCCTCTACCATTACAGCAACAATATATGCCCCGTCCTGTTTCTCCACGCACCGATAATTCCGCATATCAATGCTGTCAATTTCCTGTCCTATTTTGCTGCTGTCTGTAGCTCCGGCTACGATCTTTGTATCTGCATCCGCAACCAAAATCTCCATTCCCTTGTAAACCGGCATATCCGCAACTACATTAGAAACCTCATTCTGCTTGGCCTCGTTAAGAAGGCGTTTCGGCTCAATGCCGACCTGGATCATTTTGTTTCCCGCTTCATTCCAGGTGATCGCATACATCATTTCTTTAGCCTCGGAAGTATTCGGCGTAACGTCCTGGCACATGGTAAGCTTCTTATCCTTAAGCATTGGTTTAAAATATGCCATCTGCTCTCCGGAATCAAAGCTATAACCAAAATATTTTGGCACAGAACCGCTGTAAATATAACCTTTTGTGTCAAACAAATGTATCTCATCCACAGATATCAACGCCGCAATCTTCTGTAACTCGTCGACATCATATTCTACCTCTGGTTTTGCATCGATAATATAAGAAACCGCCTTAGCTCTTACTATATAATCGTCTTTCAGCGATTTGATAAGCGCTTCTTCACTCTTATCATTTTTATCGAGTACGGTGATAACACGATCCAGAAGTACTTTTGACGTCCGGTCTGAGTTTTTGTCATTAACATACTTTAGAATAAATCCTTCCAACAATAACGCCGCAGCGATTATCATGATGGCAAGAATTATAAGTTTTCTCTTTTTCATATCATAAGTTTTTTCCGATATCCTCCAGTTCTTTCAATGAATTTTCATCTTTCGCAAGATCTGTTTTTTCACTGGCATAATATGATTTCTGAAAAAGCATATCCCATGACAGATAATCAGCCATGCAGTCGAACTGTTTGTTGATCAGCTCATACTGTATGCTGTCAACCGGTGAACCTCCAACAGCAATCACACCGACTTTCTTGTTTTTCAACTGCAGTCCACGGCAATAGCATTTATCGATCACAAGCTTCAGCTGCGCCGACATCCCCCACCAATATACAGGTGTTGTAAAGAGAATCATATCAGCTGCTGCAATCTTATCAATTGTTGGATTTGTATCATCATTATCTACACATCCCTTATGGCATTGACAGGCACCACAACCCTTGCACGGAGCTATCTGCAGTTTATCCGGCTCGATTACTTCAATTTCATTCTTCTCAGAAGCACCTTTTATAAGTGCATTGATTGCTGTTAATGTATTTCCTTTTCTGGCGCTTCCATTAATAATTATAATTTTCATATACGTCCTCCCGTTTTTTACAATTTTATATGCTATGGTGATTATATCATTCCTATAATGAATTGTATCATAAAAACGAAATTTCCGATTATTTCTTTTTCTCTCCTGGTAATCTTCCGTACCTCCTGATACACTTCTACACTTTTCTCTCTCCGTTACTGTTCACTCCGTTCACAGTAACTTGGTCAAAATGCATTCCAAATCACCTTCGGTGATGGCATTTTGCCCCGTATGTCTCGGGATTTTGCCATATTCATGGCAAAACACCTCGCGGGATATTACCTGTGAACAGTTACGGAATTTGTCAGTCCATATAGTTCTGAATCACACTTTGCAGGTACTCTTTATACTGCTGCCGTACATCTTCCGGTCCGACAATCCGCATCCCGAAGCCGATACCGGTAATCCAGCCAAAGAACTGTGAGCTTACCGCCACTGACACTCTGGCTCTGAAATGATCCTCTCCATGAGGACACATCCATACACCATGACCAAAGCGATCGATCACGACACCTGCCAGTTCATTTCTGCATTCCAGTGTGACTTCCGCATCTACACCGCCATACATACCAAACGTTTTCTTGGCAAATGCAGCCAGATCAAAATTTTTGAAGGACTCTTCCCCTTTACGATCAGCCTCAATAATCTCAGTATCACGCATTTTATCGACACGATAATGTTTGATGATTCCGGCTGTTGCATCATAAGCAACCAAATAGTAGTTTTCATCATCCCATGTCAATGCCCACGGACTGACAACATAGAAAGCACCATTCTTTTTAAATTTCAGCTCCTTCTTAACTGTCCATTCCACATAATGAAATTTGATCTGTTTATTTTCGTAAATAGCCGTGTGAATATAATCTACGTTATAATACACCGTTTCATTCTCTGTCTTCGGCCGGTTTACAATGAAGACATATCTGGAAAGCATTTCGGCATCTGTCTTACAGCAAAGCTTCTCCAGTTTCTGTATCAATTCCTTGGATTTCTTTTCCGTAATAAATTTAGAAGACTGAACCGCATCCACCAAAAGCTTCAACTCCGGCAATTCAAAATCCCTGGCACCAATATAATAGCCAGGGCACTTGCCTTTCTTCTGCTGGATATCCAGTCCGAATTTATCAAGAATCTCCATCTCTGTATAAATTGTTCTTCTATCCGTACTGATCCCATATTCCTGATCCAGAATCGTGCATAATTCCGATGCATTCAACATATGTTCATCATCGGTACGTTCCAGCAGGATTTCCATCAGATATAACGTACGGAGTTTCTGATCAAATGAAGCCATAACACATCACCTCTATTTTCTGTTTCCACTCTTCCCAGTGAAATATTTTCACATTTACCACTCTTCACATTTAATATCAATTATCTGTTCGATTGGAATGACCATTTGATCTGTCATGATTATGGTATGCTCGTATTCGTCTATCTTTTTTACAATACCAGAGCACGTAACATAGGATCCGCCGGCTTTTTTTGCATCGGGAATAAAATAAGTTATCGATACATTCTGTTCTATACCGATATTATTTCTGATTATATTAATTTTTTCATTCAGCTGAGCAATCACTTCCTCGCTCAGTTCCAATCTTTCATCGGTTAATCTTGCTGTTTCTTTTATCGCAGCATCATGCCCGGTCAGGGCTGCAAAAGGAGCAAACTGCGCTGCCCGATCCCGAAGTGGCATTTGCGGATGATTCTTAGAGACCGGATGGGGTAAATTGATGATATCGTCATAAGAATTATTTTTCATCCTCTTTCAACTCCTTTACGCCTTATGTCCGCCGATTTGTTCATTTCTGTCCCTGGCGGTTGCACCTTCCTGAAGATTCATCCCTTTCAATACAGCATTTTTTCCAAATTTCTTTTTGATACTGAGCATCGCTTCCTGCATACGTTTTTCGCGATCCAGCGCGACTTCTTCCTCTTTCTGCTTTTTCCTTTGTGCCTCATAATCCGTAAAAAGATCCAGCTGCTCATATACTTCTTCTTTCTTTACCGAACTTTCATCCACAAGCCTGTTCGCTGTGATATTGATTCTTCTGATAAGCAGGTTTCTGTCAACGCTTCTGTCATATAGCTCTATTACTGCATCCGTTATCAGTTTTGTTGAGGAAGTCTGCCGTTTCAGATTGGTCGTTCCATGTGCATGTTTCGGAATTCTTCTTCCATAACGGTCGATCGTAACCTCTCCATGGTATTTCTTTCTCCGGTCAGGATTGTTCAGATTCTCAATATCATAACCAACTGTCAACACGATCTGATCCGTTACAAGCTTCTTATCCACCAAATCCAAAACCATCTGGTCCGTCATCTCTTTTACAACCAGTTTTGCTTTTTCAAAATCATAGGGACAATGAAGCACCTGTCCGGAACAAACACTGTTCGTTTCCGGTTTGTAGGCCTTGACCATTTCCATTGTACAGGGCTCATACCCCCAGGCATGGTCGATCAGCAGCTCTGCATTAACGCCAAACAGTTTATATAGCAAATCTTCGTTGTATAACTCATTCTCTTTTCCGATGGAACATCTTGCAATATCGCCCATTGTATAAAGCCCGTATTCTTCCAGCTTCTTTGCATATCCCTTTCCGACTCTCCAGAAATCAGTAAGCGGTCTGTGACTCCAGAGTTTTCTTCGGTATGACATTTCATCCAGTTCCGCAATTCGTACACCATCTTTATCTGCTTTAATATGCTTCGCCACGATATCCATCGCAATCTTGCATAAATACATATTTGTTCCGATTCCTGCAGTTGCCGTTATACCTGTCGTTTTCAGCACATCCTGAATCATGGTCATTGCAAGTTCTCTTGCTGTCATATTATAAGTATGCAGATAATTCGTTACATCCATAAATACTTCATCAATCGAATACGGGAAAATATCTTCCGGCGCAATATATTTCAGATAAATGCTGTAAATTCTGGTGCTGTATTCCAGATAGAGAGCCATCCGGGGAGGTGCAACAATATAATCAATCTCCAGTGCAAGATTGCTATTTAATTCTGTACTGTCATCAGAAGAACCAATAAATGTTCTGTTCAGTGCCTTCCACCTGCGGGCACTGTTGGCTTCTTTTACTTTTTGAACAACCTCAAATAAACGGGCCCTTCCGGGTATCCCATAACACTTTAAGGCTGAAGATACCGCAAGACAGATTGTTTTTTCTGTTCTGCTTTTATCCGCAACCACAAGATTGGTCGTCAAAGGATCCCTATTTCGTTCTATACATTCCACAGACGCATAGAATGACTTAAGATCGATTGCAATATAGGATCTTTCCTTTTCCATCATTCTACACCTCCTGATTCTCCTGTGTTCCGTTTCTAACTACTTCTCCTTATCCATCGCCATATGTATCATTTTCTCGAAGGATTCTCTGAAATGCTCATCATCCTCCGATGTTCGTTTTCTTGGGCCTTTTAAGTGATTCTTTCCGGATGCCCTTCGTGCCTTCTTATTCAGATGCCGTTCCATAAGCATCTGGTCAATATTCTCATTGGTATACCATTTCCCGGATTGATGAATCGCATACGCATTTTTTCCAAGTGCCATTGCAGCCACACCATAATCCTGTGATACAACAATATCGCCTTTATGACAAATACTGATCAGTTTATAATCCACTGCATCTGCGCCGGCGCCAACTACAAGCACCTCACTGTAATCAGAAGACAACACATGGTTTGTATCACACAACAACGTTACCGGGACACTATGCTCTTTTGCAACTTTTTCAACAATACCAACTACCGGACAGGCATCTGCATCAACAAAAATCTGCATAATCTCTCCTTTAATTACACCTGAATGGAGTGCGAACCTCAATGAGATTACCACTCGAATCATACAGTCTTACAAGCTTCTGTCCACCTGCAAGTTCTGTCAATTCTGTGGCATATCGAACGGAATACTTACCGGATTCATATTTCGCAAGCAATCCATCTATATCAAAATCCTCGAAATACAATTCCATCATGTTATTGAATGGCGTAGAAGTTTCATTCAATGTTTTCCCCCATACGTCGGCATCCTGCAAAACAAGTCCCTCCGATAAGATCACATTACCTTCATTCTTAAGAATCACTTGCAGTCCAAATAAGTCCTTATAAAACTCTATGGATTTTTCTATATCATCCACCACGATCAGTACGTTTTTCAGCATATCCGTCACCTCGCAATCCGCTTTGAGTCAAGCGAATATTCGCAATCCGCATGCGGTTAAATAATCTTTCCAGACAAATGATCAATTTCATGCTGGCAAATCTGCGCCGTCCATCCTGACAATTTCTGGCGCTGTTTTTTCCAGTTGAAATCATAATACTCTACTTCTATTTCCTGGTACCTGGTCGTCTTACGAACACCGTCAAGGGACAGACAGCCTTCTTCTGTCTCATACATGTCATGCTTTGAAACAATCACCGGATTGAACATCACAACATCTATGAATCCCATATTCACAATAATGATATTCTTCTTTACACCAATCATATTTGCAGCCATACCAACGCACCGTTCCCGGTTTGCCTGCAGTGTGTCCTGCAGATCCTTTCCAACCTGAATATCAGCTTTTGTGGCTGGTTCGGATGGCTGACCTAAAAAGAAAACGTCTCTTACAATTTGCTTTACCATTTACTTTCTCCTGTACTCCGTTTCCAAGTGCACTATCTTGATTTTCGGATTTCATTTTTTTCTTATTGCTTTTACAAAACCTTCGACAGCCTTCGCTCCTGCATCAATAGCTTGGTTTTTTTCATCCTTAGCCACCTTCTGAGCAACACCAACGACAACTGGTGCTATTTTCAATTTCAGCCATTTATTTGTCCTCCGGTTTCATAAAATACTTTACACATATCGCATTATTATTTCTGTACAACTTCCACTGATAATACAGAAAATTTATCTTTTATTCTCAGATTTTGTTCTGCTATATTCAATTCAAATACTCTCACTCAACATCAACTCAAGTATAACATAGATATAACCTCTATAGTGAATCTTTCCTGTAAAACATACTTATCATTCTGCACTATCACCTCTCCCTGTAAAAATATTTGTTCTTTTCCCATTTTATCCCTGGTTTTGATTACTATTTCTAATTCCTGCGATCCGTTATCTCTAACGCCACAGCATCTGCATTCATTTTTTTCCAAGCAATTACTTTATCTTCATTAATCGCATACCTCACTGTTCCATAACAAACTGAGAATTGTTTCAGTTTCTGATTATAGATACCCATCTGCCAGAATAACTGTTCATTCTTATCTTTCCATATGTAAACACAGATTGCCTGATTCTTGGGATATCCCTGCTCTGATACCATCAGAAAGTCATTCAACTCAAAGAATGTTTTCTTGCTAAATAAGCCGGATATATGTGACTTCACTTTCTGCCATAATGTTGGTTCTGCTGTCTTCTCGCCAAGCAATGCTTCTAATGAAAGTGTTAACTTTTGTATTTTTTCTACCTGGCACTGTTTTGCTTTCTTTTTCTCAGCTTTATTTAACTTACCGTTGTGTAATGCATATTCTTCTGGTTTATATTCATATTTCTTAATTATGTTCAGCACATATCTGATATCGGTATCTGCGCACATAAGACTTTGAATATGAAACCCTTGAGTAAACTCTCGTACTCCATTTGCTCTCACAGCATAATTATTGTGGTAAAGCTGCACATGCCCTTTCTTTGGAAGGCTTTTTATTCTCCACGTATCTTCCTTATGCCACACTGTCATAGTGTCTATAGATATCCTGGTTTTCATTCCATTCTCAACATAGATATTTCTGATCTGCTCTGTTGTCATTTTGGTTCTCTCAAAAAAATCAAGATATGTCTCTATCTCCTTTGGATCTTTTGCCCCGGCTATAACGTAAGCATGAATCATACAATCAGGACACGGTTTTAATTTCGGAAGATATTCTTCAGACCAGAGTAAATCTTCATCCAGAATATCTTTTGCATTATCACAATGCTTATCGTGAATAATGCCATCTTTCTTTGAATAAAGATATTTAATTCTCTGATCACTCATAATACGATGACGTTCTTCCGATTCTTCATATGCGCAGACAGGTTCCATTGAAGATGGAGCATCAAGTAACAATGCTCCATCTATCATTTCTGTATTTTCATTTTTTCCTTGTAATTCATTAAGCAAATCAGTAAAATCTGAATGCTCATAACCTTTTACATATGAAATATTTTTTCTGCTCATAAATCACCTTTTTCTACTATTTTTATAACCTTGGAAATTTATTCTTCAACTTCTGTTTCAGATTTCTTAATCTTCTTTTGATTATCCAAAAGACTCTTCTTACTGAGGCTGCAGATTGTTCCGTGATCTGTAACAAGCACCACTTTTGCTTTTGCCTTCTTTCCGATCTTATCATATATTCTTCCGGCACTCATGGAATCTCCAAGTATTGTATAAGAACTGTTTGCTACATATCCTATTTTTCCCAGACCTTCGTAAGTTACTTTAATTGCTTCCTTGTCATACTCATTGTCCTTCCCCCTTAATCTTCCATAAACTCGAAATATTCCTGTTCACTGGCAAATAAAATGTATTTGCCTTCTACATATCCCATATATCCGTTGCTTGTGTTATAACCTTTCATTTGCCAGTCCTCCTTGAATTTTTCTTCTTTTTTGATGTTATCATCTTACAATAAATGGCTGTGCAAAAATCCCGACAACCAACCGGTTCTATGGCTGCTTTAATTGCCTTAATTGAATTTTCAAACGCTAATTTTTGCCTATAACTGCTTTTGCAAACTCCCTTTTAGACGCTTCCTTTTCTATATCGCATCTCTCGTTATTCATGTATAGTTATGGTATCTTCTGCCTGATCGGGAAGGAGTTACTATGTCTAAACAATTATCCCTATCAGAAAGAATTATCGTTGTTTTATAAATCCTGACTCTCATAAGGGCAATGACTGCATTCACTTTCATTCATGTCTCCGAAATCATGTATAATAAAAATCGCTCTGACCAATGATGATATGATCCACTACCGGAACTCCTGCCAGCATGCAGAGCTGCTGCATACGATTGGTAATAGCGATATCCTCTCTGGATGGCTCCAGACTGCCACTTGGATGATTGTATGCGTAATCCGGATAATGCCTTTATAAAAAGCTATCTGCGACATTCCGATAAATAAATCTATGCACAAAAAAGACAGATGTAGGAGTATTTCATTACCTGCATCTGTCTCTTTCTATCCTATGCTATTTTCTACTCATGAATTTCCAATGGAAGTCCATCCGGATCATGGAAAAATGTCATTTTCTTTCCAGTATAATCGTCTAAGCGTACCGACTCTGTTTCAATCCCTTTCCCATTCAATTCTTTTACTGTATCATCCACACTCTCAACTTTAAATGCCAGATGGCGTAATCCCAATGCTTCTGGATAATTTACACGAGCTGGAGCATTTTTTATGATAAAAAGTTCTATTTCCTGCGGTCCACATGCCAGATCAATCTTGTAATCATCACGTTCTTTTCGATAATTTTCTCTGATCACCTTAAGTCCAAGCAGATCCACATAAAAGTGTTTTGATTTTTCATAATCGCTTCCAATGATTGCAATATGATGAATGGTATCGAACATAACTCTCTTCTCCGTTTTTCATATGTTGATATATATTTTTCTCACATTTTATCACAGTAACGACAAATGTGGAATAGTCATTTCATATCCATTTACTTTTTTAACTTTTCTGCCAGTTCAAACCAAAACTCCAATTCAACGACATCTATCCCGTCTGCATTTTAATAAGTGCGGACATGTGTTCGCTTTCAAAGATGAAAAAGATTTGTAATACTGTCATAGTATAGCAATATTTCTATGGCGGTATTTCTGTATATAGCAGGGCAGAGAAAAACCGCAGGTGAAAATTCCTGCGGTTTCTATTTTCTCATACTCTTTACATTTTATTTTTTGTTGGCATCGGAACAAATTCCAGCTTTAATTGCATCCCTAATCCCTGTGCAAGTTTTTTTACCATACTCAGGCTGGGATTTCTTGTTCCATTCTCGATCCGGCTTATATCTGCCTGCGTAATTCCGGTTTTAGCTGATAAATCTTTCTGTGTCATATTCTGCTGCACTCTTGCATCAATCATCGCCTGGATAATATCATATTCCGGTTGCAATGCATCATATTCTGCCTTTACCTCTGGATTCTGCAATGCTCTTTTTTTATAATCTTTATAGCTACTCATTGCCATACCTCCGTTCATAATCTGCTTTATACTTCTTTGCCAGTTCTTTTTCTACCTTTGGTGTCTTCTGCGATTTTTTTATAAATCCATTGGTCAGTACCGCCTTCTTGCCTACGATAAAGAAATACAGTACTCTTGTAATATCTGATCCCTGCTTGGTACGAAGCTCAAATATCCCATTCTCCAATGGTTTTGAATATGGCTCACGAAGCAATGGACCGTTCATTTCCAGTAAGTCAATTGTCCGCAATGTTTTTGCCAGCAACTTAGGCTCTAGGGAATCTAATAGTTCCTGCACAGGGCATCTTCCATCTTCTGTATCATATAAAATGATCTCGTACATTAGTATGCTCCTTCCTCTTTATAATTATAATATGTCGTATTCAACATATTGTCAAGATGATTCCAATCCATGCCAAAAGCACTTAAGATCACTTTCTGTGTTTTGGTTACTGCATGATCAAGCCGGTACACCTTATCCAGCTGGCGTGTCATCTCAATCTTTTCCAGTTCCCGGATTGCTGCCGGAACTGTAAGATAATTCGGTTTTTTTGCCTTTTCCTTTGTGTCACTGGCATACACAAAAGTGTGGACTTTTTTTCCATACACTTCGAATTCCCCGGTCCAGAATAAACCCGATATTTTTATAACCATAGCCTTTTATCTTATCAACCATAAACTGTAACCGGGAGACATCATTGATGCTTGCATCTGCGTAGTTCTCAGGCAGATAGTCTTTGATTGTCTCCTGTAAATACTGCTGAAATTATTTTCTGTTCATCATATATTTTTACCCCATTCTGTTCATGTGACGGTTTGGACGCTTTCTGGAAATTGCTCTCTCCGCCAGTTTCTGATAAGCCTTCATACGGCTTCATGGCTACCATCTGGACTTCTCCGGTATGTTAGCTTTCAGTTCTTCCAGTGACATGGATTCATATTTCGGATTTTTTTCTCTGCTCACTTTGTCGTCCTCCTTCATTTTTCTGCTGTTTGGTTTTCACAGCAAAATAAAAGACTACCGGCGGGCATCTTTCATTCAAGAATGCTCCATAGGAGCAGTTTCCTATAAAAAAAATAAGGCCATCTATCGCGGAAAACGGTAGACGACCTCAAGTTATATACTTTTTTATGACGTTATTACTTTGTATTTGTGTTTTAATGCTTTTGACAGTGCAACATTTGTAAATGGAACAATCTGATCATTTTGCAAACGGCCAAGGACAATACCCGGATCTCTGTCAATTCTTTCAGCAAATCTGCGGATAGCATTTTCGCTAAACTCATTCATTTTAACAAAAGCCTCATATTCTCCCGGAGGAATCAATTTGTCTTCCGCATATTTATCTGCTGCATCCTCCTGGCCAGCGTGCTCATTTTCAAACGTAATTCCATAATCACCATTAATAATATGGCCAATCTCATGGAACAGAGTAAACCAAAATGAATCTGAATAGAAACGTCTGTCATTCACCATCAGCATTACATTCTGTCCAATCTTCTTGGTTGCACCATTTATTCCTGAACCCGGAAGATTTGGAAGTATTACGAATATTACTCCCGCATCTTCAAAGGCCTGCTTAATCAATGGATAAAAATCTCCATGCTGTGTTGTTAATGTCAACGCATAATCAACAGCTTTTTCAAACTTCTTTTTGTCAAACTTAGGTACTTCTATCTTCAGTGCCTGATTAATTGCGATCTGAACCATTGCATTTGCTCTGGCAATATTAGCCTCTTTCATATCCTCAGATGCACTTCGGAAACTAACTGCCATATTTTGCTTTGTGAAAACAGATAATGACGCAACATTTAAAAATTCACGCAGGCACTTAATCTGCTCATTTGTTTTTCTCGGAAGATCAGGCAATCCAAAATTCTCTCTGAAATATGTGTACTGAAAGTACTTGAAAATTCTTCTTTCCTGCTCTAATTCCTTGGATGATTCAAACTCAGCAATCAAAGCGTCATAGCTCTTCTGAAGATTCAGCCAGTAGTCAACACTAGTCCCTAACATTCGAGATAATTTCATGGCTATATCGATTGATAAGCTTTGCTCCCCACGTACCAGAATACTTAAATTCTTTGGCGTGGTATCTAATCGTTTTGCAAAATCTTTCTGAGAAAGTCCACTTTCCTCAATGATTTCTTTGATATAGTATCCAGGATGAAAAGCAATCTTATCATTATATTCAATATAATTACTCATAATGGTTACTTACCTCCTTTACTTCAACAATTCTAACCACACCAGCAATTTCATCAATATTACAAGGATCATAAGGTTCTTCATTCTCATCTAATGGCTGAATAATAATACACCATGGATCTCTTCTCGTTTTTACATCTATAGCAAAAAATCCATCCATATTGCCATTCAACTTATGAAAATGAAACGTCGGCATCATTACTATACGCCTGCTGCATAGCATTTATTCGGGCAAATAAGCTGGTTGCTAATGCAGCATTCCCGCCAAACAACTTTTTTGCAGTTTTTAAATCGGTACATTGTTTCTGAACTTTGCTGTTATTGTATAGTAGCTGCACGTTTGCCCTCCTTTTTAAATTACCCGTTGGGTAATCTAAATATACCATCAGGAGAATCTCTAATCAATAATTCACACACTCTTTTCACAATTATTCTTCCATTTCCATTTCCTTTTGCTTTCTGGCTTCAACCTCCTCCGGCTTAGTAGTCATGAGTGAGTAAAGCTTCAATGTCTTATCGAACTTATCCTTGAACGGAACACCCAGTCCGTTAGCGCCATCGCAGGCATCCTCGGACCGATTGTCCTTGGACTTATCCGGAATCCTATCTGGCAGGACTCCGGCGGACTGGCAAGCTCATTCAATTTTCAAAGTATTGAGTCGGCTTTTCGATCCGAATTTTTGATCTGTAGCCTTCTCAACTTCTAAATACAAAAAAGTTTGGGAAAGTTTAAGGAGAAATGAAAAAAGATTAGAAAAAAAGACCATCTACGGTTTTACAGTAAATGATCTTTTTATTGCCAATATTCAATTTATATCATTTTGTTTTCATAATCTTGTAACTCATGGAAAATATCATCCACATTTTTCGCTGCTTGCTTATTTTTCTTAACAAAAAGCAGATACTGTATAAACTGATTCAAGTCTTCTTCTGCTTCAGCTGTTACAACTATTTTATAATCCATATTTTCCTCTCATATCTGAAATTACATCACCTGCATTTCGGTAATTTCCCCTTTTTGAAGATTCTCTGGATTGTTCCAGTCTTTGAAGCATCTCTTCTTCTGTCATAGATGTATAAGGATTATGCACAGTTCGTTTTATTTCAAATAGAAATCCATTATATGCAACCGCCTGCGTTAAAAACATCCTTATTGCTGATGTCGTGTCAGTTCCAAGATCTTTAAAAAGCTGATCTGATTTATTTTTCAAATCATCGCCAAGATAGTAGGTATGGAATCTTAGATTACAATTGAGGTAGGTACAATAAAAATACAATCGGCACAACTTTTTCTTTCTATACTCATTCAGTTCCTGACGTCCAATGATTGGGATGCCAGGATAACCATCTGCCTGTGTCCTGATTGCCGGAGAGCTTGTCTGAGCGCACAATTCCGATTTGTTTATTGTCCTTTTATAACGGTTGACCAATTGTTTTCAATAGTCTTTATATGTTTGAAAGGAATTCTTCTATCAAACTATTTATCATCTCCGGTTTATCTGTATTAGAATACTGGGGACGGTGTTTTTGGCTTTTTTACTGTCCCTGGTGGTAATCCATTCTTCTTTTCAAATGTTCCTACTCTACAATTACTTCTTGTTTTTCTCATTCTGTAACCTCTCTTTCCTCTTTCACTCTTTTTAACTTCATGTTCATTATTGAACTTGTTGTAAATTGATAATTCAAGTATAATAAACTCTATGCGAGAAATACACGTCTTACATGAGGACTTAACTATTGATAATCCTCATGTTTGGCGATATACGGGGAGGAAATTCTCATGGGTAAACAATCCACCAGGGAAAACAAAACAATTTACCAGCTTTGCCGAGAAGCGGCAGGACTTACAAGAGCAGAGGCCAGTGAAAAAATGGATGCTGTCTCTGATTCAAAAATTGAAAAATTCGAATATGAAACACAAGAACCTACGCCCTATGATATCCTCCAGATGGCAGATGCCTATAAAAGGCCAGAGCTTTGCAATTATTATTGCTCTCACAAATGCGAGATCGGCCATCGTTATGTTCCAGAAGTAGAAATGACTGATCTGTCAAATATCATTTTGGAGACAATTGCCAGTTTGAATGAAATCAATCCTCTTACTGGTCGTCTGATCCAGATTGCCCGTGACGGTAAGATCAGCGATGATGAAATGAAAGATTTTGCTTATATCAGTAAAAAACTTGATGAAATTTCTTTAGCCATAGACTCTTTGAATCTTTGGGTAGATAAGACCGCCGGAGAACAGGGGCTTAATCTTGAACTCTTAAATGCCGAAAAAGAAAAATTAAAATAATCCATTATGAATGTGACGTCACCAATGCTATAATGCCACCAATAATCAATAATGGAAAAGCAATGTACATCAGTCCACCTATAACCATACCAATCAATATCACCGGAAAGAAAATAACTGTACAAAGTAGTTTCATAATTCCCCAGGACGCTTTTAATCCAAATATAAAAAATTTTCCAACAAACCAAATTATACAAATTGTAAATAATAACGATAACATTTTTTTCTCCTTCTGACATGTGTCTTTCATTTTTTCTGTTCTTTTTCTGCTAAATATTCAGATGTGTTCTTTATACCAAGTTTATTACTGAACATCGGATTTTTCTCCATCTTTTCTATTATCCGGATTAGTCGAATTCTCTGTGCTGCTTCCATCTGATCACCCCATTTACATTCTGCTTTTTTGTTGATATTGTCACTATAACAAATTTATTTTTTACAATACACATCCACCATGAGGAATTGCATCTTTGTATTTCTCGAATTTTGAGAATTCTGTCTTTATATTTCTCTGCACGAATTGTTTTCTATCTATGCTAACTCTTTTATAATAAACATATCCGAGCAACATCATAGATTTTTATTAAAAGGGAGATTATGCTATGCGAATCGAAAACTTACAAAATGAAAACAGAAAATATGCGAAAAGTATCGGAAACTTCCATGTGCTTGAATATGTGCAGGATGCCAGCGTTTCACCTATGAATGCAATGAATGAGTATTTCATGAGTAAAATGAATGTCAGAAGAAGACAGGTTGTTATTGATATTGATAAAGACCATTCAGCTGTTATCCAGGCTGGTTCCATGCAGTGGATGGGTGGTAATGTACAAGCCACATCTGGTGTAAAAGGTATTGGAGATTTCCTTGGAAAGGCACTCAAGGGTGCGGTTACCAAAGAAACCGCGGTTAAGCCAGAATATGTTGGCGAAGGCTGTCTGGTACTGGAACCAACATATAAATACATTATTCTTGCAGACATTGGAAAATGGGGTTCGGCCGGAATGACAATTGAAGATGGCATGTTTCTGGCTTGTGATGCAAATGTAAAAAGTAAAGTTGTAGCCAGAAAGAACCTTTCATCAGCAGTATTAGGTAGCGAAGGTCTGTTTAATCTGAGTTTGCAGGGAAATGGTGTAGCTGCACTGGAGTCTAATGTTCCCGAAGATGAATTGATTGAAGTTATATTGGAAAATGATGAACTGAAAATTGATGGAAACCTTGCCGTATGCTGGTCATCAAACCTTGAATTTACCGTAGAACGATCAACCAAAACACTTGTCGGATCTGCAGTTAGTGGAGAAGGCCTGGTAAATGTTTACCGCGGAACAGGACGGGTACTGATGTGTCCGGTCGCTCCGACAACTTCCTTATTTGAGTCCACCAACACCATGGCAGCTAAAGCTGCTGCTAAATCCAGCAATACATTTGGAAAATAAGCGTAAAACACATTCTCACGTAAACAACAAACAATCACTTCCAAAGAGAAACAACTTTTGAAGATATCACCTTCAGACTATTTTTTATTATAGTCTGAAGGTGGTTTTAAAATTCCCAATATACTCTAGCTTTACGGCAGTATCTCAAGCCAGTATCCATCTGGATCTACAATGAAATAGATTCCCATTGCTTCATTTTCGAAACAAATGCATCCCATCTCTTCATGCTTCTTATGCGCTGCCTCGTAATCCTCTGCCTGGAATGCCAGGTGGAATTCGCATTCACCCAGATTATATGGCTGTGGATGATCTTTAAGCCAGGTAAGTTCCAACTCAAAATCACTTACATCATTGCTCAAATACACAATGATAAAATCATCGGTAGTCTTTCTTCTCACTTCGTGCAGATCAAGGGCCTCGTTGTAAAATTTAATAGATCGGTCCAGGTCTGATACATTGTAGTTTTCGTGAATCATCTTAAACTTCATAATTCTTCTCCTTTTGCACATTCTGTGTTTTTAATACGTGATTTATATTGCGGATATTCAGTAATAAACCGCTTAATTACATTGGCATCATTCCAGTAATGCATTGGAAAAATGACATTGCAATCTACATTTTTAAGGAAATACAGGATCCCGTTGGCACAGTGATTTCCCTGTCTCGGATCTAAAGGGACAAATGCAGCATCAAAATGCATACCCTTGATTTTCCTGATCTCCGCACGATATGCTGAAGTAAGTCTCTGGTTATCAGCTTTTGGCTCACCATCCCAATACCAGTCATTTAAATCACCAGCATGATAAATGGTACCTTCCTTTGTTTTGACAATAAATGCTACACCACTATCGTTAGATAGCAATGTATCGACTTGGGTGCCATTATCCAGATTATAAGTCTGATCATGATAAACATATATGAGTAAGTAATTTTCATCACCTTTATAAAATAACTCCTTTTTCCCTATAAGCTTACAGACGAATACCTGGCGTTCATCCACGACCCAGAAGATGTCTAATATTCTTTTGCAATTTCCTCTGTTATCTCATATATCTCTTTGAATCTTTCTAGGTCCTCCGGCGATCTGATCAGCATGATTTCTTCGATTTTTCCGGTCCGTATGTCTTTGAATCCTGCTACTTCTTCCCCATTACAAATACTTGTACGAATAACAGGTTTCATATGTTCTCTCTCATATGTTTTTTTCACGATTTTCTTTTTGAATAATCCCATGCTTCATCCTCCGAATAATTACAGTAACAAGATCAATTATTTAATTTCTGGAACATTTTTCTGCATCGATTGCCAGTACAAACATCAGCACATCCAATGCATTTCCTGGATCCTGCACGTCAATAACATATGTATCAGTCATATGAAACAGTTCTTTACTAAAGGCTTTATTATCATTAGCAATGTAATAAAACTTACCATGATAAAAAGGTTTGAGCTGATAATTCTTTTAACACGTCACAAAGCAGTTCAAAACCGGTCTGTATATCCGCTACAGCGGTGGCTTCTGCCGGATTATGGCTGATACCTCCGATACTCGGCACGAAGATCATCGCGGTCGGGAAATGCTTTCCGAATACCATCGAGTCGTGTCCGGCGCCGCTGTTCATATGCTTATACGCGAGATGTTTCTCTTCACAGTGCCGCTCGATCACCCGAATCACGTTCGGATCCATCTGTACGGACTCCAGCCAGTCATTCTGTCGAAGCCGGGTCTGAAAGCCCTTGCGTTCGATGGATTCCAGTGCACGTTTCAGAAGAACCACATCTTGAAGCAGTTCCTCATTGCTACCATCGCGCAGATCGATGAGCAGATTCACTCGATCTGCAATGACATTCTGCATTCCAGGAAATACCTGTATCGCGCCATAGGTAAGGGTGGCAGAAGGGGCCTGCGCCATCATCTGACGGGTAGACTCTGTGATAAATTCCGCAGCAGCTACCACAGGATCGTGCCGTAAAGACATCGAGGTGGTACCTGCATGGTTCTGGCTTCCCTGAATGGTCAGCTCATAGTTGACGATACCGACGATACCGTCCACAATACCGATCTGCTTCTGCTCGCTTTCAAGCACCGGTCCCTGTTCGATATGCAGTTCTACGATTGCTCGAATATCGTCACGTTTCACATTTTTCAGCGCTTCCGTCCGATACCCGGCAGATACCAGTGCTTCACGAAGTGTGACGCCATCACGGCTGAGCTCCTCGAGATCCTCTTCTTTCAGTGTGCCACAGATTGCGCGGCTCCCCTGACAGCCGGATGGAAAACGACTGCCCTCTTCCTCCATCAGACCACCCACTTCCAGGCTGTGTTTCGGAACGAAGCCCGACTGTTTGAGGTATCCCAGCGCTGCCACACCGGTCACAACGCCCAGTGCGCCATCATATTTTCCACCGTTCTTTACGGTATCCAGGTGGGATCCCGTCAGTATGGTTCCAGGTTCTGTCCCCGGAAGCCGTCCATACACGTTACCGATCGCGTCCTCTCTGTATTCAAGCCCCAGATCCTCGATCCACTCACGCAGGATGTTCTTCGCGATTTTGTCTTCCAGAGTATACGCTGCACGCCAGATCTCTCCGTCAATGCGCGTCGCATCGGCCAGCTGACACAGCATTTCTTCGATTCTTACTCCCGCTTCGTTTTTCATCATAAATGTCACCTCATTTCATAGTTTGTTTTCTTTCAATATTTCTCCGTATTCTTCTCCTGCGCGACCTCCCATTGCGCATAATCAGGTATGGCATTCCTCACGTGACATGCTCCCACCACTTAATCTCTGATTTTGAAGTGGGGGCTTCTTGCTCAATGGCTCTACAGAGCCAAGTATCTACAAGCTATCCTCGCGTGCCCCGCGATTTTTATTAGTCCGGTTACGGACTTC
>SKER01000075.1_pt1 | contig 134675 bp, 123 predicted proteins | sample 4826961 | NCBI WGS metagenome assembly SKER01 (sample SAMN11008804, study PRJNA524170) | human gut metagenome | biome: Human fecal sample; material: Feces; isolation source: fecal sample from pouch patient p47 | host: Homo sapiens | place: Israel: Tel-Aviv | collected 2016-11-16
CTTCACTCACGCGGCGTTGCTCCATCAGACTTGCGTCCATTGTGGAAGATTCCCTACTGCTGCCTCCCGTAGGAGTTTGGGCCGTGTCTCAGTCCCAATGTGGCCGATCAGTCTCTCAACTCGGCTATGCATCATTGCCTTGGTAAGCCGTTACCTTACCAACTAGCTAATGCACCGCAGGTCCATCCAAGAGTGATAGCAGAACCATCTTTTAAACTCTAGACATGCGTCTAGTGTTGTTATCCGGTATTAGCATCTGTTTCCAGGTGTTATCCCAGTCTCTTGGGCAGGTTACCCACGTGTTACTCACCCGTCCGCCGCTCGCTTGTATCTAGTTTCATTTGGTGCAAGCACCAAATTCATCTAGGCAAGCTCGCTCGACTTGCATGTATTAGGCACGCCGCCAGCGTTCGTCCTGAGCCAGGATCAAACTCTCATTTTCCTTCTTGAAAATGAGCTGTTTATCGTTTAGCTCTAAAACTTTCTTTGAGTTATCTCAAATTTATTGCTTGCGAATTGACTTCGCTTTTGTTTGGGATTTTTATATCCCGCACACTTTCAGCGAAACTTTGTTCAGTTTTCAAGGTACTACCGTTGCCGTGTGACAACTTTTATATTATATCATGCCTCTTGAGTTTTGACAAGTCTTTTTTCTTTTTCTCATCTCTCTAAAATGACAGCTTTACAATATTATCATCTTTCTGCTCTCTTGACAAGCTTCTCGCTTTGCCTCCTGGCTCTGCTTCTTGCTTGCCTCAAACAGCATGTATTACTTTACAGACTTTTCTCCTTTTCGTCAACCCCTTTTTTCTAAAAATTAGCAATATTTTTTTAGAGTGCTAAAAAAGGTCTCATTTTGTGAGACCTTTTATTGTTTTTGTAATTTAGAATGTCTTACACCATACGTTACATATACAACTATTCCAGCTATTAACCAAATTCCTACCATAATTTTTGTCATTTTTGGCAGCATCCAGATGAAATATACGCTCAGTAATCCAGATATTATTGGTAAAACCGGATAAAATGGCATTTTGAATCCATTATTTACAATATCTTTTCTATGACGAAGCGGAATAATTCCAAAAGATATTAAAGCAAAAGCAATTAAAGTGCCAGCATTTATTAAAGACGCTAATTCCATCAATGGGACTAACCCAGCAAAAATAGCTGCTACTATAGTAGAAACGATTACAGCATGATCAGGAATCATCTTTTTAGCATGTACACTCCCCATTGAGTCAGGTAATAATCCATCTCTTCCTAAAGCATAGAGTAATCTTGATCCACCTAGTAGCATTGTAATCATTGCCGTAAAAATTCCTACCAACGCCCCAACTGTGATTAACTTATTCCAAGCAGTTAATCCGACAACTTTTAGTGCATATGCCGCTGGATCGTCAACATTTAATCGCTTATAGTTGACCATCCCAGTCAAAACTAAAGAAAAACTAACATAAAGTAATACTGCAATAATTACTGTTCCCATAATTCCTTTAACTACATTTTTAGCAGGATCTTTAGTTTCAGCACTATTAGCTGCTAAAGCGTCAAAGCCAATGAAAGCAAAGAATACTGTCGCTGCTGCTGTAGAAATTCCACCCATTCCTAATGGCGGAGTTTGAAATTTCTTAGGATAAAAAGGAACATAATTTTCTGCCTTAATATAGAAAAGTCCAATCACAATAAACAAAATGATAATAGCAACCTTAATAATTACTGCTATGTTTTCTACCTGTTTCGATAAATTAGCGCCTTGATATAAAATTAGAGCTACAATCAAGACAATCAAGACTGCAGAAAGATTAATTACTCCGCCCTCCATTGGTCCCGCTTCAAGAGCCTTAGGCAAATGAATACCAATTGGCGCCAAAATATTATTATTAAAATAAGAAGCAAAACCTGTTGCTTCGGCAGAAACAGCCAAGAAATATTCTAATAGTAGTCCCCATCCGATTATCCAACCCACAATTTCTCCGTAAATCACTGAGCCAAAAGAATAAGCAGATCCAGCCACTGGCATAGCAGAGGAGAACTCAGCATATGCCATTCCAACCATACCAGAAACAATTGCCGCTAGCAAAAACGAAATCGCAACAGCAGGTCCAGCATGTTGAGCGGCTTCATGACCAGGTAAAATAAAAATGCCTGTTCCAATAACTGCCCCAATTCCCAGTGCAACTAAATCACGTGCATTTAAATGTCTAGTTAAGCGAGAATCCGCTTTTAAAAAAGTATTTACTGGAACTTTCTTAAAGAAATTTTTCATTCCAATTCTCCTTAATTTATTTTTAATTATTATACCTGATTTTGTCGGGAATTCTACCCTATAATTAAAATTAATTAAAAAAAAAAGAGACGGTGAATTAATCCACCGTCTCTTTTCAAGCAAAATAGTATTAACTATTTATTTTCTTTTTTATCAGCTTTTTCAGCTTCTTTAACGTCTTTCTTTTCTTGTTCGCGTGTTTCTTTATCAAACAATACGTCTTCAAGTACTTCACCATTTAAGTATAAGTGCTTATCGTCGATGGTGAACTTAACTTCCTTAGTATCAGGCTTAGAAACAATTAACTTAGCAGCTGGGGTTTCAAGATCTTGTTCAACAACTCTTCTCAATGGACGAGCACCGAATTCTTTATCATATCCCTTCTTAGCCAAGTACTTCTTAGCATCAGCAGTAACATGAAGTTTGATGTTTCTCTTAGCAAGTGATTTCTCCATCTTAGCTAAGTAAAGATCTAAAATCTTAAGCATATCTTCGCTAGTCAATGAATTGAATGGCACAATTGCATCAAGACGGTTCAAGAATTCTGGTCTGAAGTAAACTTCAAGTGCCTTACGTAAAGCATCTTGATCGTCACCCTTAAGTAACTTATCAGAGTATCCAGCGTTTGAAGTCATGATGATGATAGTATCCTTGAAGGAAATTGTTCTACCTTGTGCGTCAGTCAAGCGGCCATCATCCATAATTTGAAGTAAGGCATTGAAGACTTGTGGGTTTGCCTTTTCAATTTCGTCAAGCAAGATCAAAGAATATGGTTGGTGACGAATCTTTTCAGTCAATTGTCCGCCTTCACCATAACCAACATAACCTGGTGCTGAACCAATTAACTTGTTAACAGCCATTTGGTCTTGGTATTCTGACATATCCAAACGTACTAAGGCATCAGCCTTACCGAACAACTTAATTGCTAACTGCTTAGCCAATTCAGTCTTACCAACACCAGTAGGACCAGTAAGTAAGAATGAACCAGTTGGACGGTTAGAATCCTTAAATACTTGCTTACGAGCAATTGCATCAGTGATGATATCAATGGCCTTATCTTGGTCAATGACAACCTTCTTCAAGTCAGCAGCTAAGTTAGCGTTCTTTTGAGCTTCATTTGCATTAATTTCACTCATTGGAATACCAGTCTTAGTTTGAATCAAAGAGTACATATCTTCTGGTGTAACTTTAAGTTCACTAGCTTTACCCGCAGTCTTGAGATCTTTCTTGAGGTCTTCAATTTCTTTCTTAAGCTTAGCAGCTTCATCATATTTTTCATTTTTAGCTGCTTCTGCCTTTTTACCTTCTAAGGCATGAATCTTATTCTTGATTGAAGTTTCATCCTTTTGATCCATCCCTAAGGACTTCTTAGCACCAGCTTCATCCATTAAATCAATGGCCTTATCTGGTAAATGACGATCATTGATGTAACGATTTGAAAGTTCAGCAGCAAGCTTTAATGCTTCTGGATCGTATTTTACATTGTGATACTTCTCATATCTTGGAGCTAAGCCTTTCAAAATTTGAACAGCATCTTCAATCGTTGGCTCTGGTACTTGAACTGGTTGGAATCTTCTAGCTAAAGCTGGATCCTTTTCGATTTGTTGGTACTCACTAGTAGTAGTTGCACCAATCAGACGAATTTCACCACTTGCTAATGCTGGTTTCAAAATATTAGCAGCATACCCAGAATTGTTTTCTGAGTCAGTAGAACCTGCCCCAACAATATTATGTAATTCATCGATAAAGAGAATAACATTCTTGTCACCCTTAGCTTTATCAATAATCTTCTTTAATTTTTCTTCAAAACTACCACGAAGAGAAGTACCTGCAACTAACTCATTAATGTTCAACTCAATAATGTGGGCGTTCTTAAGTTTTTCAGGAACGTCTCCATCAACGATTCTTTGAGCTAAGCCTTCAACTACTGAAGTTTTACCAACACCAGCAGGTCCAGTTAAAACAGGATTGTTCTTCTTACGTCTACTTAAAATTTCAATAACTTGGTCAATAACAGCTGTACGTCCAATGACAGGATCATATTTACCCTTTTTAGCTTGTTCAGTTAAATCAACACCAATTGGCTTTTCCTTTTGTTGTTGGCCATTTTGTGCTCCTGGTTGAGGTGCTTGACCAGCACTATATCTCATTGGTTGTTGACCATTGGTCATTCTTCCATCATTGAAAAAGTCTCTGTTTAATTCATTAAACAAATCATCAAAATTGTAGTTTCCATTGTCAAAGTATGCCATGCTTTACACACTCCTCATATTCTCAAAAATTTTAGCACTTGTAACTAATGAGTGCTAACTACTCACATTTTTTATTATAACAGGTTATCCACAGAAAGCCAAATATTATATCATGCTTTTTCCACAGATTATTTTAATTTGTGAACAAAAGAAGCACAATACGCTATTCAAAGTGCATTGTGCTTAAATAATTTGTGAATTAATATGTCAGATTTGTTTCTAAATTATTTGTTTTTATTATTTTTCCAATCTTTTAATTATTTAACTTTTGGTCTTGCTTTTTTCGACTTCCTCTTGGTCTTTGACCATTTCCTTGCGTGTTATCTCCAATAGTGCTTTCAAGCAAGTATTGTTCAATTAGCTGAACTACTTGCTTATTCTGCGGCAATGATGAGTGCTGAGCATCAGCTCCAGTAACAGTCATCGTAGTATAATGTTTTACTTGATTTTGGAAAATATATTTTCCTGCAGCTACACTACTTTCTGGAACCAACCCATCAGATTCATAATTCTGTCCGCCTGATACAGAATATACATCTAAATTCTGTGGTATTTTCTTTCGATTCTTAATAAAATCATTTAACATTTCAGTCTTATGATCAATATTACTTTCATTAAAGTTATACGGAGTACCTAAGGTCATTAATTTCTTGATCCGAATTTCATCACTATAATCGTCATAATAATTTTCTAGCCAATAAGTCCAAATCAATCCCCCATTAGAATGTCCAAAGGCCTTAAAATTATTAAATTTGTACTGTTGACTAAGTTGCGCAAATGCTTCATCAAACCAACCAGCTTGTTTTTTGATATTAGCATAGCCATCATGATTGTTTTCAAAACCTACAACAATAAAAGGCTCATTATCATTACGGTTGATTTTTCCACTATATTTCAGCGTTCCATCCTTTTTTACTTGAATTTTCAATAAACTATGCTTTTTAAAAGTATCTTTATTCAGTAAATTAACTAATTCATTAAATCGTTCAGTCGTAGCACTAGAGCCCGGAATCATAATGACTGGTGACATTTGTGATTTTCTTCTTTCAGCTAAATCATGATTGGCACTTTTGATCCAGAAAAAAGTAGGAATGGACAAAACTATTAAAAAAATAAATGTTCCTAGTAAAAGTAGGCGGTTTTTTGACACCCTTTTTTTATTTAACATGTTTATACCCCGCCTCCTTATCATTTAACAAATCAATTTCATCCTGGACATCCTTAGACATTTTAATGATCGGTAAATATAACAAAATATCCAAAGCAAAGAGTAACATCGAAAATACTAAAGCTTGCCACGTTCCATTTGTAGCAATAAATGCTACTAAGGGGCCTGGTGTGCCAGATAAGACATTATAAGCCGAAGCTGGAACCAAATGGACTGCAATCATGCTAGCAGCTAAAAGCATATTCATAACTGGCAAAATTACATATGGAAATAAAAATAGTGGATTAAGCATAATAGGTATACCTAGAAAAGCACCCTGATTAGAACCGAATAATGTCGGTATAAAGCTCCAGCGTGCCACTTTAACAATGCTGCTTTTTTTAATAAAAATTAAAATACCAATTAATAAAACTAAAGTTAAACCGCTACCGCCAAATTTTCCATAAGATTGATATAAAGAATTACCAATATAAGGATTAGGTACATTCCAGCTTGAACCATGAGTTAAAGCATAGTTCAGATTAGCAACATTAGTCGCACTATCGCTACCTGCCGTCAAAGATGCTAAAGGTTGACCAATTCCTAGCCAATTAAGTAGCAGTGCCAAGAGCAATAAAGGAATAAATACTCCTAAGTTTAAATTATTCTGACCTTGATTTTGGAAAAATTGATAAAAATTAGTTGCTACTACACGCACATGCACCAAACTAGTTAAAATTCCAACTATTAAGCCAATTACCCAAGTTGCAAGCATTGGACGGAAAGAATCAAAGGCTCTTTGCTTAATTTGCTGTGCGCTCTCTGTATGCCGATGGTGATACTCAACTCCTAAAAGTCTAAAAATAAGCCCAGTACCAAAACCTATTAAAAGGGCAAATAAAAAGCTATTAATATTTAAAAAACGCCAATTAAAAGAAAGCTGAAAATCTCTCGTGTCCCTAAAACGATACGCACACAAAAGCAAGGCTAACATTCCTGAAACTCCAGCCATTTGAGCATCTTTTTGATAAAGACGAGCAGTATACTGAGCTGAAAAATAGGCGGTAAACAAACCAAAAGTGCCAAATATTACACTGGTAACGCCTTGACAGGAATACCATGCCGCATTAAATAAATGGTCAGGCAACCATTTATCAAAATAGAAAATATTTGATATCAAACTTGTAGGTGAAAAAACACTCTGCCATAAAAATTGGAAAATACTTCCGACAACGGCCAAAGGCATTAGCATCATCAAAGTTCGATCTGCCACTCTAAAAAACGCTAGTCTCCGAAGTCGAACGATAGTTTTAAAAATTATTTTCTCCATATTTCTCTAATCCTTAGTTCTTTAAGTCTAACCTTTAGTTTAAATTAAATATAAAAAGAAACCTATCATTTTTCATTAAAATATCGCAAAAAATACAAAATTCGGGAATCATTGATTCGATAGAGAACATGATATAATGATAAAGAAGATAACAAGGGAGAAAAATTATGGCTAAACGAAGTTTTTCTATTAATGATGAAACTGACCGTCTACTCAATTACTACTTAAATCGTTCCGAAAAGGATTGGGACTCAGTAATTAATGAAGCAATTAAATATTATATCTGCGATCATTTAACACAAAAGCAAGTTCATGAAGCAATAAAGCACACAGGAAAAGATGCTTTTCCAGCAGATGAAGTTCTTCGTAATTTTAATAGCAGCTGGATGAACGGCGATGCTTAATATGGATTGCATAAAAGACTATCTTAGGTCAAAATGAAAGTAGCATTATTAAAAAGAAGCTGACAAACGTCAGCTTCTTTTTATACGATAAATCTTAATTTAAAAGGAGGAACACCCATGTTAAAAAAGCATGCGCTAGACCCTATTAAGTTAATTTGGCTATTTGCTGGTTCTTTAATCATCAATACCGGCGTTAGTTTTATTTGGCCACTAACTACAATTTATATTCACAATTATCTTCATGAAACGCTTACTATAGCTGGTATTGTATTATTTATTAACTCAGCTTTTACAATGGTAGGAAATGCACTAGGTGGCTTTTTATTTGATAAGTGGCATCCATATCAAACGCTTTTAACTGGTGTAAGCATTTCTACACTATCCACTTTTTTATTAGTCCTCTTTCATGGCTGGCCAGCATATCCAATCTTGTTAATTACTCTAGGCTTAGGGAATGGGATCGTAGTTACTGGTCTAAATTCTATCGCTACTCTAATTAGGAGTCGAAATGCTTCTTATGTTTTTAATGTTTTATATTTTACACAAAACCTAGGACTAGTATTTGGCTCGTTAATGGTTGGATTTATTTTACCCTTTGGTATTACTTATATTTTTCTACTTGCTTTTATTATGTTTGCATTCTTAAGTATCGTGGTTTTTCTTGAATATCGCGGTTTAAATCAGGCTCATGCTGCAAAAGGTAAAAAAGTAGCTGAATCAGAATATCAAGAAAAAATTCCCTATGGTGCAAAAAAAGCTATTTTCTCTATCTTAATTTGTGTTCTAGCAGCGTGGATTGCATATGAGCAATGGAACTCAAACATTTCTTCCTACATGTTAGGCTTACATATGAGTGTGCGTTTATACAGTTTGCTTTGGACTTTAAATGCTGTTTTAATCGTACTCATTCAACCTCTTTTAACTTACTTCGACGATTGGCTAACTCAGCACTTACACGGTCGTTTATATATTGGCTTTAGTCTATTTGGACTAGCTTTCTTGTTGCTAATCGGAGCAAATCACTATTTCAGCTTTGTCTTAGCTATGGCTGTCCTTACTTGCGGAGAAATTTTAGCCTTTCCTGCTGTCTCCACTTTTGTTAATGATCGGGCAAGTAATAAAGATAAGGGAAAATATCAAGGTATCGTCCAATCAGTTACTTCAGCTGGTCGTGCTTTGGGGCCACTAATTGGTGCCTTAGTAATTGATAATTTTTCTTACTTAGTTTTATTTATCTTTTGTACCATTCTAGTTTTAATTTCCGTCCTTCTATTTGCAATGATTAATGCCTATAACAAGAAAAAGATCGCTAAATAGCGATCTTTTATTTTATCTAATTTCATAAGAAAAGCCTAATTCCACCAACATCGGAATCAGGCTCACACAGTGTTAGGTACCGTTATTCTGACCAAATAAAAAGCGACGTTTTCGCTACCGTAGAAAACGCACTTTGTTACAACGGTACAGGTAAATCTTAGCACAGCAATCTTACTTACACAACCAGTTTTAGCGATGCTTAAATGGCAAAAAAGAGATGGAAAACATGTTTCCATCTCTATGAAGCAGCCTTTATCAAATTTTCCATAAGATCATTACACATCTGTCTTACTTTAAAATAATCCTTAACCGGATAATTAGACTGAATCACTAATACATCCCTTGTATCATTAGAAATTCGATAGTATGTTGTGTAACCATCTCCAGAACCATTTGAAGAATGAAAATCAGGGAAATTGTAAAAACCAGCATTATACTTAGCAGGATCAGAAGGAGTATAGACTTTTTGTACTGAAGAAGGTTTGATTATTTCTCCATTTAAAATAGCACTAGTAGCCCGATACAGGTCTTTATTAGACATTACCAAGCATCCTGCTCCTAAGTCCCCATGTACCTTATCAGCTGAGATAAAGTGCGGGACTAAGTATCCCTGAGAGCTCTTTGTATAAGGGATTGCAACCTTAATTTGCTTATTCTTAGGAATATCCCAATAAAACTCAGTTTCAGACAGACCCAATTTTTTAATATAAGTATCTTTCACAAGGCCTTCATAAGAACGATGAGTTACTTTTTCCAAAATGCCTGATAACAAAATGTAATTAATTGATGAATATACACGTTGATTATAGTGCCGTTTATCAAAAATTACATTGTGCTTGATGTCATACTTAATCCCTGCTTGGTTGTTTTTGAAGACAGGAGTCCCATAATTTGACTCATCTTTTCCTCGTAAACCAGCCTCCATAGTTAGAAGCTGCTCAATCGTTATTTGATTAGCATGCGGAACTTGAGGATAAAATTTCGATAATTTGTCACTAAGCTTTAGTTTCTTTCGCTCAACCTGTTTCATGACTAAAGTACCAGTAAAAACTTTATTGACTGAATTAATGAAAAAAGCAGTCTTCGGCGTATTACGCACTTTTTTACTGATATTAGCATAGCCAGTTGACTCATTAAGAATTACTTTATTATTCTTAATCGCCAAGACGTTACCAATAATTCCTGCCTGTGCTAGTTTTTTTTTATATCTGTCGCTACCTTACTTTTAGTATTTGGCATTTTTACGTCAGATTTATTACCCCAGGCTTTAGTGAAGTAGTAACTATCAAGTTTGTAATTAACCGGATGGTTCTTTTCTTCCATAAATGGCTTAACATATTGATCTACTTTTAACCAACCGTTCCAGCCAAGGTGAATCGTATCTTCCATGAAGAACTTCTTTCCACCATCTTTTGATAAATCGGCGATATTGTTAAAGCCCTGAGAAGTAAGTTGTTTAGTAATTTTAGCAACGCACTCTTGATACATTGTTTGAGATAGGCCGGTGTACTTAGCCCATTTTTCATTAACAGGTGGAATAATAAACAGGACATTCACATGTTCATGAGCTAACTCATTTAATACTAATTCAAAGTCAGCATATTCTGGCGACTTAGTGTAGTCAAAGCTTCGCTGGGAATCTTTTAACTTCTTTAAGTGCTTATTATTTAGTTTCTTATCAAAGAAACCATTAGAAATACCGAATTTATTGTTCGTAGTACCTTGCTTACCTTGTTCATTAGCGAATTGACGCAAATTATCATATGCGTAAGTACCTGGTAATTTACCAGCTTCTTTTTGAATCTTAGGGATATTGTTAGTCATCCCTATAGAAGAAAAGAAGTTATCCTCATTAGCTAGCATTCGACGTCTAGCCTTCAAGTATAAGGTTTGATACTTAGACAGTTTTTGTCCTGAAGCTAATGTCATTAAAGCATACTTCGTAGTTTCACTAGCAGTTCCAGCAGGCATATCTAATAAACGTCTTGCAGCATAGCGCGTAGCAACACTATCTTTAGCACCTAAAATCCAGTCAACAGCTTGAAGCTGAGAAAAGTACATGCCAAAAGCAGCTGGATTTTGTCCCTGTTTAGTAAACCACTGCGGAGAAATAATAAATACAGCCTTCTTATTAGAAAGTTGATTTACTGTTTCTTGCATAGTGAAAAAGTGGGTTAATGATTGACTTCCCGGTCCTCCCAATAAGAAAGGTCGATAATTTCTCTTATATTTATAAGCTAAAACACTTGGGTGCAAAGCATCCATTCTTGATAATTCACTAGAGCCATAAAATGGAACATAGTTTTTTTCAAAAGCGGCTTGCTTAATTGATTGTCCCTTAAAAACAGTCTGAGATTGTGAAACTGAAGCTTTAAATAAAGCATTATCTGACTTTTCACCATTTTGCCATGGAATCAAAAATAAGATCACTAGCAAAATGAAAGCACAAAGAACTGGGCCAAAAATCTGCCACAGTTTGCGTTTATTACTCATTTCTTAAGCTTTCTACCTTTGCAATGATTTTATTTGGAGTGTCCCAATCTTCACGGTGAAATTCTGAAACTGGTGCAGTAACACCACATTTATCTTGTAATTCAAGTAACATTTGAACAGTTGCCATGGAATCTAACAAACCATTTTCAAAAATGTTTTCATCCATTTGATCACTTAAATCTTCACCAGTTAATTCATTTAAAATATCTAAAACAGCTTGCTTTGTATCCATAATTAAGAAAATCCTTTCAAAAATAATAAATTACTTCCAGCCAAACCATAATGTACTCAAGAAACCTGAGAAAATTAGGAAACTGAAACAAACAACATTAAATGTTAAGAAGATCGCAAACCACTTAGTAAACTTATTATGTGGAATTTGCTTACGGTGCTTGCGCTTAAATCTTAGCCAAATATCGTTGATGATAATTGCCAAAGCATGGTAAATACCATATACGATATAGTACCACGTTAAGCCATGCCAAAAGCCCATAATTAAGAAATCTACTAAATATGCGAGTTGCGATAATCTAATTCTATTCTTTACCAATTTATGCTTCATTGTAAAGAATGTAAAACGCATAAAGATAAAGTCACGGAACCAGAAAGATAGAGTCATATGCCATCTATTCCAGAAATCTTTAATATTTTGAGAAATAAATGGTTTATTAAAGTTCATCGGAGTTCTAATTCCCATGAAATATGAAGTACCTACAGCAAATAAAGAATATCCTGCAAAGTCAAAGAAGAGATACATACTATAGCAGTACATATAACCAAGAAGAGCCCAAGATAAACGTAGACCACCATTGGCTTGACCATAAAATAGTGCATCTCTAGCTAATTGCGGCAACCACAAAGTACCAAAGACATAACCAATAATAAATTTATACAAGAAACCTTGGAAAATATATCTTGTCCCAAATTTTAGGTTTTCAATATATTTGTCTCTCTCTGGCGCCTTATCATAGTCTTCCTTAAATCTCCGATAACGATCAATAGGACCTGAGGAAATAGTTGGGAAGAAGAGGAGGAATCTTGCATACGTAATTGGATCAACTTTTTTGATAGTTTTATCGCGAAGTTCCATAATAACTTGCACTGTCTTAAAAGTTAAATATGAAATTCCGAAGAATCCAATTAAATCAGCAGTCTTATTGTGTGCTAATGGTGCGATCTTTACCGCTGCTAAAGGCAAAATTGCTAAGATAACGGCTAAACAAAAAACAGAGGTCTTATTCTTTCCAGAATTAACATACTTTTGATAAGCAAAAGTAATTAAAAATTGGAAAATAATATATCCAATCAGTTGGACTCCCTGTATCCAGTCCTTACCATTAAACATCAAAAACAAGAATAGTAATGAAACGAAAGCTTCATAAGTCTTAAAGCGCCGACCATGATATAAACCAATAATTAATGGCAAAAGCGCAATAAAAAGAATGACGAAGTAACGCGGATTACTATATGGCTGAATGTTGATCACGCGTTATTTACCTCCTTAATTACTTGTTTAATATCTACCTTACCGTTTTGAGAAATTGGCATTTCATCACGATAGATAAAGCGTTGAGGAAGCATATATGGCATAATATCTTGACTTAAAGACTCACGTAGCTTTTTAGTCAATTCAGCATCATCGTACTTTTCTCGCACTCCATCAGCTAATTCAACTACAGCAACTAGTTGTTGAACCTTGTGGTCTTTATTGTACTTAGGAGCAACAACGCCATAACGCACTAATGGGTTCTTGGCGAGATAGAAGTTAATTTCTTCTAGCTCAATACGATAGCCATTGAACTTAACTTGGAAATCTATTCTTCCGCGATAAAAGAGCATATCGCCATCTAAAAATCCTAAATCTCCAGTACGGTAGCTTGAATGCTCTCCGTCTTTAAAGAAAGCAGCCTTAGTCTTTTCTGGGTTATTTAAATAGCCTTTTGAAACACTAGGTCCCTCAATAATAACTTCGCCTTGATCCTTTTCTTCACCTTTTGAAGTATCAATTGAGATTTTAGTATCTTCTTTAGAAACACCAATTGGTAAGCGATCATACTTGCTCAAAATATCATCAGTAATTTCTACTTGAGTAACAGCAACAGTTGTTTCTGTAGGACCGTAAGTGTTGAAAATATGACTATCTGGGAATTTCATCTTAAGCATTTTTGCTGTTTTATGACTTAATTCTTCACCGCAGAATAAAAAATGAGTTAATTCTGGGTGGTGCTTCGCGTCAAAAGTTGGATCTAAAAAGCTCATCTCTACAAATGATGGTGTTGAAACCCAGACATTAAATTTTAATTGTGGCAAAGTCTTAAATAACCGGCCTAAGTTCTCAGTTACATTATGAGGTAACACTACTAACTTGCCACCTGCAGTTAAAGCAGGATATAAGCTCATGACAGATAAGTCAAAAGAGTATGGAGCTTGTGCTAAGAAACTAGGTTGATCTGGAAGTGAAAAGTCATTTAACTCCCAATTTACAAAGCTCAGCAAGTTATCATGGCTAATTTGCACACCCTTAGGTTTACCGGTAGTACCTGAAGTAAAGATAATATAGAAGTTATCATCCCCACTTACAAATTTACTTTGCTCAATCTCTGCGTGATTGTCAGAAACTTCCTCAGGAGTTAAAACTTTGATATTATCCATTTCAATTGGAAGCTTATCAATTGCAATTACCAAAGGTGATTCAGAAACTTCCTGAATCATTAATAAACGTTCACTATTAGAATAACTAGCAATTGGAATATAAGCATGTCCCGCTTTTACAGCACCAAGAAAACTGGCGATCATTTCAAAGGTTTGACCACCCCAAATCATTACTGGGGCGTTTTCGGGAAGATCTAATTCGCTAATCTTAGCTGCATATGCATCTGAGCGAGCTTTCAAGTCTCCATAAGTATTAGTTTCGCCAAGATAATCATAGGCGATCCGCTTTGGATCTTCAGTAGCAATTTGATCGATTGTCTTGATTACATCTTTAATCATTTAATGCGACCCTTTCAGTTCTAGAAATCTTTATAAATAAATTTTGCAGCCCCAATGCCGCTATATGAGTACAAGTAAACTAGCACTACAAGCACTGCAAAGTAAAAGAGAGTTTTGGCAATGAATAGGCCGATCTCTTTTTTCTTTGTATTATTTTGCTTATCTTTATTTTCTGCCATGCTTACACCTCGTAATCTTTTTTCTAAATTTTACAACATTGTTATAAAACAGGTTAACATTTTTACTATTTCTTAGAAAAATAGCATGAACAGAAGTAATTATACCAAAAATAGCCTTAGTTATGGATAGTTCACTATTATTGATTACGTTTTCTTTCAATAAAATAACCAATTCCTAAGAAAATAGTCGGTAAAATCGAAACAAACACTAACACTACTAAGATTACCTTTAAAAGCCAATCAGGATTTTCCCACTTTTTATCATTGGCATTTGCTAAAGCATAGGCCGAGAATAAAACAATTGTAATAAGGTTTATTAAAAACAAGCTGCTATGCGAATATTGATACAGCATTAAAACACTACTTCCTGATATCAAGCCACTCCAGCCTGCTAATCGTACCCAAAAAGCTATCTTCTTAACCATTTTAACCCCCTAATAAGGCATTGATATTTGCTGATAAAATTCGATCGACAATCATAATTTGATCACGTGCATAAGCCTTTGCACCAGATTCAAATAACATTAATAGCTGACCATTTTGAACATAAATTTGTTCTAAATATGGCGGCATAACTACAACTTTTTCTGCATTTCCTTCATCTAGATAGTTTAAAGCTGAAATTGGGAAAAAGTATAACTTAGAATCCTTGCTTCCATAAGACTGACTCAAAATAATCCAATTTTGATAAAAGGCAATTCCTTGAATCTGTCGATCCATTGAGGCACTTCCAGAACCTAAGGCCCAAGATACTTGACCAGTTACTGCCTTAATTTGGTCACTAGTGATTGTTCCCTTAAAGTTCCCTGAACGAGCAATCGGATAACTAGCAATTTGTCCTTGACCATCTGTATTAAAAAAGCCAACAAACAATTGATTATCATAATAAGTTACACAAGATGCTCTTTCAATCGTTGGCAAAGCAATGACATTGTCATATTGAATAGGTTGCTTTTTCTTATTATAACTGTATTTCTCTAGTTTCTTTAATGAAAAAGACATTAGGGCCGAAGAATCATCTTGACTACCTGTTACCCAAATATTTTTAGCAGTTGGATCATAAGCAATACCACCTAAATGCGGAGATCCAGAAACCTGAATAGTCTTCAAATATTTACCAGTTTTTTTATCTAAACAGTAAATAACTGAGCGATGATTATGTGTTGAATCGTAAGCTGTAATTAATAAGTACTTCCCCGCTACAGTTAATCCTTGAGGAGTCATCGAATCTGTATCTGTAATTTTCTTTTTATTGAAATCATAGCTTGGCGTTACAACTTGTCCTGGGATTACGACACTGCTACCAATTTTACTAGCACGTGGCGTTTCATATGCTGCACTATAGACATCAGGATACTTTTCATTCAATAACTTCTTAAAGTAAGCCAAATTATGATGACCTGGGCTAATGCTTGTGCCATCCTTTGCCTTTTCTACATCAGGTCTAGAAGTAAACGTTGCTTTTGCCTGTTCTCGCTTTTGATATTGCTGATAGCCATAGTAACCGCCATAACTAGCCCCAGCAATAATTGCCAAAATTAAGATTAGTTTAAACAGAATCTTTAAAAATCTTTTCATTAGCTTTCCCTACCTAATAAACAACTTCCTTAATTCGATATTATACCTGAACAGTCCATTTACTATATGAAAATAAAAAATTAAGCAAGTATATTATATTTGGTTCTAGTTTGTACTATAATACATTAATTGTAGTAGTGGATTAATAATAATTCACTGCTATTAGCATTAACATCCAACTTTTTATTTTCATTCTTACTCCTCCAAGTAGATTGAATAATAACAAGATCAGCTTAAAGGCTGATTATCTATCTTTGAAACGACTTATGCACTTCCCAGCATAGGTCGTTTTCTTTTTAGCGCATTAAAAAAGAGAATCCTGATTATGGATTCTCTTTTCTTGTACTGATGATTATTAAGGAAATGGAATGAAATTAAGTAAGTTACCGTCTTTAGTATATCTTTGATAGGTGGCATCTCTTAACTTATTCCAAACCTTGCTTTGAAAAGTATTCAATTTTAAATCATTAAACGCCATTAAATTTTCAACTAAACTAACAACATCAAATAATTGTGATGTTAAAGCGACAGCGTGATATTTGCCTGTTTTTAGATTAGCAACGGTTTTATTTATTTGTTCAACTATTTGAACAATGTTAGGATCATTTTCAGCTGTTAAACTTAATCGAAATGCTTCGAGTAAGCTGATATATTCTTGATACTGCATTTCTCACCAGACACCAAATTCATTGATTAATTTGAATATTATTTCATTCTTTTGCAATTTTTTATCTGTTGGATGCACGAACAAATTCCATGCTTCTGATTGTTTTTTAGAAAGACGCAGTCCCCTAAAAGCAAGTGCATCATTGATGTAGCTCATTGTTTTTCCAACTCGAACAGATAAGGTTATTCCCTCATACTTCGTATTCTGTAAATCAAATATTGTTTCATCAATAACTTGATATAATTCAGCAAAATCAGTAAATTTGTTTAAATCTCCATATGTCCCATGCTTTAATTGATACTCTAAATTTTTAAGCAATACAATTGCTTCTTTAACTTCTGCTTCCATTCGTTTTACCAGAATTAAGAGCTTACTCCAAATGCTCCAGAAAATCCCAAGGCATTCCTATCCTTTGCATAGCTTCGATATGCTTGTTCCTTTAATCTATTCCAAACCTTACTCTGATATGAATTGAATTTTAAGCCATTGAATGCCATATCTTTATTTACTAAATCTATTACTTCAAAAACTTCTTGTGTTAAAGCCATTGCATGATATTTCCCTGTTTTTAAATTAGCAACAGTTTCATTTATTTGATCAACTATTTTATTAACTTCAGGATCATTTTCTGCCGTCAAGCTTAATCGAAATGCTTCAAGCAAACTGATATATTCTTGATATTCCATTTTAATGACGTCCAATCCACCCAGTAGTTGCAGTCTGAACAATATTGTCTGCAACACTTTGCCAATTAATTCTACATTTACCGTTATTTAAATTCTTTGGACCATAAGCATAACCTTTTTTACACTCTACTGTTGAATTCCAAGGCATTGGATCATACCAGCCGGGAGTAGCAGCAGAAACGGTATTACTGCTAAAGTATAATGCAGCTCCTGTCATAACAGGAATAAATGCAGTCGCCAAGAATAATTTACTCTTTTTCATGATATTTACCTCCAAGTTTAGAAAAAAAGTTTTAAAAGTTTATTTCTCAGAAAGCGCCTTCATCTAATTAAATTTTATCATACCAATTATAAATATCAATGAAATTTTTAAATATATATTTCAATATTATTTACACTTATATAAAGGATTTATACATTAAGGAGATCGCTTTAATATTATTAGTATACCAATTGTATATTTTCATCAAAAAACAATTGTATAAAGTCAGCTTTCATAATACGATTATCTTACAGAGAATAATTCCTAAATTTATCGAAATATGCAGAAGGTGAAAAAGATGGTTTCTAAAGATGAAATTATTATTACAATGACCAGGTTAACTGACCTACTTAATGAAACAAATCCAAATTCAGAATTTACTAACTTTCTTAAAGATAGTCTAACAACTATTAAATCAAGCAATGGCGTTGCTTTCACCGGTCAGCTCCAATATTTCTTCAATCGCGCACCAGTTGTAAAATTTTCTGATAATATCACTTTTACTCCTGAAGAAGAAAAGCTATACCATAAACTCCTCTCTCTAAATGAGTTAGGAAACAACCTTTGGGGTGCAAGTTTATAATTTATCCCAGCTTTTTTAACAAATTTAACTTTTTTAATAAAAAACGTCACAATTTGTTCACATTTTCCCTCTAATATATAAACCATAGCAACGGGGGAAAACAAAAACCCCATCGCTATTAGCATTAACATCCAACTTTTTATTTTCATTCTTACTCCTCCAAGTAGATTGAATACATTTATCAGTCTTTGACTGATCCTATACTTATATATCTGAAATCCGCGTCTTTCCCAGCGCGGATTTTTTTGTGGGCTTATTTCCAAGACTTTCCTATAATAGAAGTGAAAGGGAATACAAATTTTAGAAATTAATTATTTAAGCATAGGAAGGATTATTATGTTCTCACCATCAATTCAATCCTTGATTGAAGAAAAAGCAGGCTCATTTATCATCCCTGCCTCCAGAATTGCATTCGTAGAAGATGAAAATCCACTCTACCATGCATTTTTAATTCTTACTAAAATGAAATACTCAAAAATTCCAGTTTTAGATAAGAATCAAAAAGTAGTTGGTTTAATTAGCTTATCAATGATTACAGATAAGATGCTAACGCCTGATAATATCGTTATCGAACCTTTATCAGACTTGAAAGTCAAAGACGTAATGCAAACAGACTTTGAAACGATCAACTTTGCCCATACTAATCTTGAAACGCAGCTGCATCTTTTAGTTGATAATCCTTTTATTCCAGTTGTAAATGACAACAATATTTTTCAAGGATTACTTACAAGAAGAGAATGGATTAAGGCGTTTAATTACGTAACTCATTCAATTGATGACAAATATGACATTACTAAAAAGAGCGATCCGAGCGAAACAAGCTAAATTGCTTAAATTTAATCTATTAAGTGGTATAGTAATAATGTTTTAGTATTATTGTTAATTTAGTTGGAGGTAAAGCTAATGAGACATCAATGGAAATTTTTCACAATTCTCGGAATTGGTGTCATTGCAGCAATTTTAGACTTTCTGTGTGGAGCTCCTAAAATTGGTACATGGCCAATCTCAGGTATCTTAATTGATATCTTCGGAATTTTTATGGCAATTACAATGCTCCGTGAAATGATTCATACGCTTGAATCAGGACGCTGGGGTGTAGATATCTTAGCAATTATTGCCGTGGTTTCAACAATGATTGTTGGCGACTATTGGGCAGCTTGGATGATTTTAATCATGCTTACCGGTGGTGACTCACTTGAAGATTACGCTACCAGTCAAGCAGACAAGGAACTACGTTCTTTATTACAAAACTCACCAAGAATTGCTGATAAGTTAGTCAATGGCAAGATTGAAGAAGTTAAAGTTGACGATTTAAAGATTGGCGACATTGTCTTAATTAAGCCAGGTAGTCAAGTTCCTGTTGATGGAGAAATCATTAAAGGTAATTCTAGTTTTGACCAATCTTCATTAACTGGTGAATCAGTTCCAGTAGATAAAAAAGTCGGCGATGACTTAATGTCAGGATCAATTAATGGGGATGCAGCAGTAGAAATGAAAGTTACTAAAGCTGCTAAAGATTCTGAATATCAATCAATCGTTGCCTTAGTTAAGTCTTCAGAAGCAAAACCTGCTAAATTCGTTAAAATGGCTGACCGTTACGCAGTACCATTTACCATTATTTCTTTAATTATTGGTATTGCAGCTATGATTACTTCTGCTGTAACTAATCCAGCACTAGGTTGGCAAGGTCACTTCTTACGTTTTGCACAAGTTATGGTTGTTGCTTCGCCTTGTCCATTGTTAATTGCTGCGCCAGTTGCAATGGTTTCAGGCATGAGTTCAATGTCGCGTAGCCACATTATTGTAAAGTCTGGTACTACGCTTGAAAAGTTATCTCGTACCCTAACTTTTGCCTTTGATAAAACCGGTACTTTAACCGAAAACCAACTAGTTATTGACCAGGTCGTTTTAGCAAAAGATAGCTCAATTTCAAAAGAAGAATTACAAGGTTTGGCAGCTAGCGTTGAACAACAATCAAGTCACGTTATCGCAACCTCATTAGTAAAGAGCACAGATAAAAACTTAATTAAACCAGTTACCAACTTAAAAGAGGCTACTGCTAAGGGTGTTAGCGGTGAAGTAGACGGTAAACTAGTAAAAGTTGGTAAACTTGCCTACGTTGATCCTGATCAAGAAAAAATCACAGTTCAATCAACAGCTGTCTTTGTTTCAATTGACAATAAATTTGCTGGATATATTATTTTCCAAGACCAAATCAGAAAAAACACTCCAGAAACAATCGCTCGTCTTCGCCGTCAAGGTATCAAGCAAATTATGATGCTGACTGGTGACCGTAGATCTGTAGCCGACAAAGTTGCTACAGAAGCCGGAATTAGAGAAAGCGAAGTTCACGCTGATTTGCTTCCTGCTCAAAAGATTCAGGCTATTAGAGATGTTAAACCTAATCTCAGACCAGTTGCCATGGTTGGAGATGGTGTTAATGACGCACCTAGTTTAATGGCTGCTGATGTTGGTATCGCTATGGGTGCTAAAGGTGCAACCGCTGCTAGCGAAAGTGCCGATGCAGTTATTATGGTTAATGATATTTCTAAAGTTAACGATGCTGTCGCAATTTCTAAACATACGATGAAAGTTGCCCACGTTGATATTATTACCGCAATTTGTATCGTTATCTTAATTGAATTGATTGCCTTTACCGGTATCATTCCAGCATTCTGGGGTGCAATTTTACAAGAAGTAGTCGACTTAATTACTATCTTGCTTGCTCTTCTTGCTAAAACTAAGCCAACCAATCCTAAACAAACAGGATTAGAAAAATAAAAAAACTAGTTTGCAACCAAGAAAGTTTTTAGCTAAACTAAAATTTAGTTAAATATTTTTCATTAGTGGTTGGGTTTTATTTAAAACTTTCAAGATTTGCTTATTTGGGTCAATAAGCGCTTGAAAGTTTTTTATTTTGCCACAAAGTTATAGAAAGTTGAAAGAAATGCACTTTTTAGGAGAATTAATTTTAATTCTGCTGGCTACTACATTATTAGGACAACTTTTTTCTCGTCTTAATATGCCAGCAGTTATTGGTCAATTATTATCAGGAATCTTATTAGGACCAGCCATTTTAGGTCTAGTTAAGCCAAACGAAATCATTTCGCTCTTTTCAGAGTTTGGTGTAATTCTGTTGATGTTCTTAGCTGGGCTAGAAAGTAACTTAGAATTATTGAAGAAATATTTCAATCTAAGTTTCACTGTTGCTGGAATTGGCGTTATCCTACCAGTTTTCTTCATGGGAATTGCAAGCTACTTATTTGGAATGAACTTCCTTGAAGCCCTATTTATCGGAATTGTATTTGCGGCTACTAGTGTTTCAATTTCAGTTGTCGTGTTGCAAGAAGCTAATCAAATTCATACCCGAGCTGGTACAGCTATTCTAGGAGCAGCTGTGGTTGATGATATCTTAGCAGTAATTGTACTTAGTTTATTTACTACCTTTAGTCATGAAGGCGGTAAAAGTGGTTTAACTAATAATTTCTTTCTTAATTTATTAATTGAAGTAATCTATTTTGTTGTAGTCTGGATTATCTTCAAATTCATCGCACCATATTTTATGAAATTAGCAGAAAAAATTGAAGTCGATTATGCTGTAGTTATTGGATCACTTGTACTTGCCTTATCAATGGCTTGGGCAGCTGACTTTGTAGGTTTAAGTGCGGTTGTAGGGGCCTTTTTTGGCGGTCTTGCAATCAGACAAACTCCGCAATATAAAGAAGTTCAATCTTCAGTTAGTGCAATTGGATATTCAATTTTTATTCCAGTATTTTTTGTAAATATTGGTCTTTCAATGACATTTGCTAGTTTTATTAAAGATATTTGGTTCATTATTGTAATGACAATTTTAGCTGTCGTATCTAAATTCTGGGCTGGTAAATATTCAAGTGAATTATTTGGCTTTACCAAAAATGAGGGAAACATCGTTGGTGCTGGGATGGTATCACGTGGTGAAGTAGCCTTGATTGTTGCTCAAATCGGAATTACGCACCACCTCTTCCCAGAGGATATTTATTCAAGTTTAATCCTGGTAATTATTATCACCACTGTCCTCTCACCATTTATCTTGAACTACTACATTAAACGTGGCATAAAAAATCACTAAAATAAAAACGAATTAGCCGTTGATTTAATCAACAAATAGCTAATTCGTTTTTTTATATTCTAATTTACTGAAATACTACCCAAAGAAGTGTCTGCTTCTAAAACATTCCTAGAGTCACTATTCTTTTCAAAGGAATCACCATATTTTTTACCACTAATTGTAATTTTCCCAAGAGAAGTATCTAGATCATAACCAGTCGCATTACTGCTCTCAACTCTAATATTTCCTCTTGAAGTATCAAAACTAATTCCATCTTTAGTCTTCAAATCTTTAATATCGATATTGCCGTTTGATAAATCAATATCGCCTATTTTCACTGCTAAATAATCAGCACTAAAATTACCATTTGAATTATCAACATTTAAACTTTCTAATTGTTCTTTCGGCATTTCAATGACGATTTTAGAATTTAATTGCTTAAAGTTAAATAAACGAATGTGGGTAATTTGATTCTTAAAACTAATTTTTAATTTACTATCTTTAATCTCAACTTTAGGGACATTTTTTTCTAATCCAGAGTAACTAACATGATATTTATTTCCTGCTTTTAAAACTACATCTCCTGTTGGAATATCTATATCTACTTTAGTAAATTTAGAAAGTGAATAATCCTGATTAACAACTTTTTGATTAGCTACATTAAACATTGTCAATCCTCCAACTAATATAATTACAATAATGCCAATACTAAATAATGTTTTCTTCCAATTCATCTAAATATGTTCCTTCAAGTCAAGTATTTCGTCATATTGCTTCAATTCATCTTCCTCATAGTGGTGAATCACTTCAATAAAAGTTAACTTTGAAGCTAATAAATATTTATGAATTATATCAGAAGTTTTCTTATCAAGGGAAGCATTAATTTCATCAAGTAATAACACTGGGCGCTTCATTAAAATTGCTCTTGCTAACTCAATCCGTGCTAGTTGTCCACCTGATAATTTATCGGCTGCTTCTCCTAATTGATAGTCAAAGCCTTTTTCTTTAACTAATTCGCTCAAGTCCAAGTTATCGCAAACTTCCTCTACCTTTTCCCGGGAAATGTTTTTTCCTAAAGTCAAATTAAACAATAGACTATCCGCAAAAATAACCGGTGCTTGGCTTGCATATGAGAATAAGTCTGGAAATGTACCAGCTTTTACTCTTTTATCATTTAATCTAATCGCCTCTGCTTTTCCATGTTTTCCATATAGTAAGAACTGCAATAAAGTCGATTTTCCTGCTCCAGATGGTCCAATGACAGCAATTTTCTTACCTAGGTTGACATTTAAGTCAATCCCAGTAGCTAATTGCTTACCATCTCTCTTTAAGATCAAATCTTCTACTTGTAAATCCTGTAAACTTACAACTTTTCTATTTTCTGCATCTTTTTCTTTATCTAAAAAGTCATTAACCTTCTCAACAATCTTCTTAGTAGTAGACAATTTACTTCTATCATCTAAGATAAATAAAATTGGATTTATAAATGAATTGGCTAATTGCACAATTGCAAATAAAGCTCCTAAACTTGTTTGTCCTTTTACAACTAAATAAATTCCAAATAGAAATGGCATCAAAAATGTAACAATATTCCCAACAAAATTAATCCATGAGTTCGTATCAAGGTTTAAGAGATTCATATTACTCAATGCTTGTTCTAGCTTAGAAATTGTTTGTTTATTTTTAGCAACCGCCTGATTTTGACCATCATATAAATGTAGCGTTTCAACACCTGCTAAGAAGTTTTTAGTCTGATTAACATACTTACTATTAGCACTAGTCCACTTTTCAGAAGATTCTTGAATAGGCTTTTGAAAAACATTAGAAACAACCATTGGAATAAAAGATCCAACTAGGAATAGTAATGTAAGTAGCCAATTAACTGCTAAAGCATAGCCTAGTGCTAATACTAACGAAAAAATCTGCATAATAATTTCAATTTGAGCATTAAAACGATTAGTTTCAAGTAGTTTAAAATCATTAGTTAAAAATCCTAAACTATCATTATTTTCGTCTTTTGACTCTTCTAGCATTCCACTCAAAATATGTGTTCTTAAATAAGTGTTAGTTTCCTTAATTGTATTAGTTTTCAATCTGTTAAATACTAGGCTTGCAATTAAGGTAACAACTAATGCTACAATGATAATAATCAAAAATTGTGTAATTTTGCCCCAGTTCTTATTAGTAGCAATATTAGTTAGTGTTTGCACAACATTGGCCATAATAATATTTTGAAAACTAGCAATTAAACCAAAGATAATCATCAATATGAATCTAAATTTATTTGAATACTTAAACAGCATCTTCTTCATCCCCTCATCGATTTAAACTTGTTGATAAGAGTATATGATGAGATTATACTTAAAAACAAATCTCTTGCAGATCTGCAAGTTAGTTTTTGGAGAATGAAAAAATGTATGGTCATGAATTCAAAAAATTACGCTTAGAACAAGGTATTACGCAAAAAGAAGCTTGCAGCGGAATCTGTTCTGAATCAAAACTATCACGCTGGGAAAATGATCAAGTCGAGGTTGAATTTAGTACGGCAATGAAATTACTAAATAGAATTCACATTACTAGTCATGAATTTATGGGTTGGTCCAAATTTTCACCACGACCCGAAATAGATCCTGAGCTTTCTGAAGCTACTGAAAAAGAAAATATTCCGTTTCTCAAACGAGTTACACAAAAACAACTAACTAAGTATCATAAAAATCATAATAAGTTTGACTTATTTATGGCTGCTAATCTATGTAATCAACTTTTTATCATCGAACATAAAAATTACTTGCCTCCTATTGACCAAAAAAAGCTTTTTGCAATTTTTTCAAAAGTCAATTTATGGAGTCAATACTATATTTCAGCGTTTGGTGCATCAATTTTTCTATTCAATCCTAAGCAAATTTATGGTAGTTCAATGCAAATCATTCGTAATATTGACCGTCTTAAAGAAGCTGAAACTAGTTTTAACTTAGAAATCATTATGGGAAGTTTATCAGATGGCATTTTACGGCTGATTTCACTTAATGAATTGTCTTATGCTCAGAAATTAGTCAAAGAACTTAAAAAAATCGAATTACCACAATATTTAATGTTTTTTACTCTAACCTTGACTTATTTGCAAAAGGCAATTGATTACATGAAAAATGGTGATGACAAACCAATACTTACATTAATTTCAGAAGTTTTAGATTTAGGGTGCAGTGTGCAAGCCACCACCTACCTAGATATGTTTAAGTATTTAAAAGCTCAGCGAAAAAAATACAATTTTTAACATAGCGTCTACATTCATTTTTTAAACAATCCCAATATATAGTCACGATCACTTAACAGGCATAATAAAAAACGCAGTTTAAAACTGCGTTCTTTGTACGATCAAATCATAGCGGCAACAATCCAGACTATATTCGTAGCTCTTCCCCATACTCAGGCATACCTACAAGACAAAAACTTTTTATTATAGCATCGCAATATTGCAACGCAGACTTATCTTGATTCTTTTTATATTGAATGAAATAAGTAAAAAAGGTCATAGCACTTTTATAAAAGAAAAGATCAGGATTAGTTGGAACCTTATTAGCAAAATCAATATAAAAATCAATATTCTCAAATTTATTTTCTTCGATAGAAAGGACTAAAACATTAATAGCTAAAGAAAGTAGAGATTTTTTAACAAGCATAGATTCACGCACTTGATACTTTTCAATTATCTTTCTAACAATTGCTTCGTTATCAGCCAAACTATAGAAACGCATAGAATTGCAATACAGCATAAACTTAGTACTATTGAAATTTGGAATTTCAAAAATTTTCTTATTAATCTCATCTCTAATTTTTTTGATTAGGTTTATCCGGATTTAGTAATTCTAAAAGTCCATCAGCAATCAAATTTTGAATTTCTTTATCTTTTTCAGATAATTTACTTTCTGTAATCATTAATTTAACCTTTTTTAGTTTATCTTTATCTACTTGATAATATGCTTCTTCCATTATCTTTCTTTGAATTTGAATCTGACTTTGATAGTTTTCATAATTTGGGTCTAAAGTTTCAATAAATTCTATAGCATCAATTTGATTATATCTAAGCAGATTAATTAAGTTTTCCGCTGAAATTTGATGTATATTTCTTTCTACTTTTCCGTAGTAAGATCGATCAATTATATTACCCGCAAATTCTTGCAAAGTTTTATTTTGGTTAATACGGTATTGCCTAAGCAGATCTCCTATTGTCATTTTTACCTTCACCCCTAATCAAAAATTTTTATCACTATTTTAATGAGATGGACAGAACCAAACAAGTATAAAATTTTGGATTCCGATTAAAACGTATGTCGTTAATAACGTAGTCATCACTGATGCAGTACCATAAGGATCGTATTAATCAACCCAATTCCTGAGGCTAAAATTTTCTGAGCAATTGCATTAACTAACCATTGCTGCATTTTAAGTGAAACAGTACTTACAACTGCAGCCAATAAAAAGTAAAACGATAAGATTATAAAAACAAAGAAAAAGGCCAAACACCTTACGTGCTTGACCTTACTTAAAAGAGGCTACATTAGCCTCTTTTTATGATCTTAATAAAAAGTAATGGTACAAATACCAAGTTTCAACTATAAACACAATTACTAGATAACCATACCAATCAAAATTTGCATCATGATTACCAAATTGCGTTAAACAGACAAAACTAGAAACAATAATTCCAATTAAGCAATAAGCAAATGGAAAACCATATTTAATAATATGCTGCCTAACTAGTAAGCATAGAATGAATCCAATAATCGCTAAACTTAGAAACACCCAAAACATACAATAAATCACCTACGCTTTAGTGATTTGCGCCTTCAATTGCTTCAATATCGCCCTTACCATCACGTTCAACAATAGCGCTAAGAGCTGCAGTTAATCCTTTAACAATGTCATCAAGCGCCATGGATGGAGTATTAGGACGGTTTACAACTTGCTCAGGTAAGAATGGAATATGAATAAATCCTGCCTTAATGTTAGGAAATTCTTTATCTCTCATATATTGAACTTGATACATAATATGATTACATACATAAGTACCAGCAGTATTTGAAACGCTAGCTGGTAAGCCTGCATCCCTAATTGCCTTTGCCTCTGCCTTAATTGGCAATTGTGTAAAGTAGGCCGTTTCTCCATCTTTATGAATTGGTTCACCAAGTGGTTGGTAGCCTTCATTATCTGGAATACGTCCATCATTGATATTAATTGCTACTCGCTCTGGAGTTAAGCCGAAGCGTCCGCCAGCTTGACCAACATTTAAGACATAATCAGGATTTTCTTTTTTTATTGCTTCTTTTACAACTTCAGCTGACTTATTAAATACAGTTGGAATTTCTAACTTAACAACTTCTGCACCTTTAATTTCATCAGGCAGTCTTTTAACTGCTTCAATTGCGGGATTAATTTTATCTCCGCCAAATGGATCAAATCCTGTTACTAAAATTTTCATAATATTATCCTTTCAAGATTAAAATGCTAAAAAGTACATTAAACCGATTTGAACAATTAATAAGATAACTGCGATTGGAGCCTGCTGCTTAATAACGCCCATCTGATCTTTCATTTCTAAAAGAGCTACTGGCAAGGTGTTAAAGTTAGCAGCCATTGGCGTTACCAACGTTCCGCAGTATCCTGATGTCATTCCAATTGCCGCAACAACTACTGGATTCGCGCCCTGAGCAATTACAAACGGAATCCCAATTGCCGCTGTAATTACAGCAAAGGCAGCAAAGGCATTACCCATGATATAAGTAAAGAGCGCCATCGCAATACAGTATAACGCCACTCCTAAGAAATGATTTCCAGCTGGAAAAACATGACTAATCATATTAGCAGTTAGCTTACCAACACCGCAAGTAGTAAAGACTACTCCAAGCATAGCTAATAGTTGTGGCAAAACACCAGGTGCACCAACGCTTCGTACCATTCTTTGTGAGTCTTTAAAGACTTGCTTAGTCGGAGCCTTAGTTAAAATAATTGCTAAGATCAATGAAACAACAGCACCAATACCGATTCCAACTTGACCACCCAACGGTGTAAACTGCGCAATCAAAATAGAAGTTAATGCTAAAACTATACTTGGTAAAAATACTTTAGCTCCTAAACGCTTCGCACCTTCTTGCGCGGTTTTGGGATCTAACTTAGGCAAGTTACCAACTTGAATTTGCTTAAACAAAGCTAAAATTCCAATTACTAAAACCATCGCACCCGATACAACAGCTGGAATCCAATCTCCAAAGGCAAAAATAATTGCCAAGAAGAACCAAAAAACGGCAGTTCCAATTCTCGCCTTATTTGCCTTATCTCTTAAAGTTTCAATTCCAGCAACCGCCATACATAAACCAATCAGGGCATAAAGGATGGCGAGTAAAAAGTTAATCGTATTTTGCATTTTATTGACCCTCCCATTTCTTCATCTGACGGTCAAAGTAAAGATTATAAGCAAAGACTAAAACAAAAGTAATAATCGCAATTGGAATCGTATTAAGCACAATCCCAACCGGATCAACCTTATAGCCAAGCGACTTCATTGTTGAAGAAATTAAAAGTACACCACCTGAAGCCACAAACAAGTTTTGAGCAAAGAAGTTACCAAAGTTATCAACTGCTGCACTACGACCCTTAATTAAGTCAATCTCTGACTCAGTTAATTTCTTCTTATCTTGGTCTTCAGCAGCAGCAATTACCATTGGCGCAATTAATGGACGAACGAATTGAACTTGTCCTTGAAGAGAAATTCCAAAGACACCAGCTAATTCACGAATTAAAAGATAGATATTTAAAATCTTTCCAGCAGTTAATTTCTTCAACTTTTTAATCGCATTAACTGCATAATCTCTTAACCCATGAGATTCAACTAGTCCAATCATTGGTAAAGTTAAGAAGAACAAACTTACCATTCGGTTGTCTACAAAACTCTTTCCAATTACTTCCAGCAACTTAACAAAATCCATTCCTGAGAATAGTCCCGTTACAATTGCTGCGATAACTACAACTGCGGTTGTGTCCCACTTTAGGACAAAGCCGACCACAATTATTAATATTCCTAACAGCTTTAAATATTCCATACTACCCATTCCTTAAATAAAAAATAGAAAAATACTATAAAAGTATTATACAAAATATAATAAAAAAATACGAAGATTAACCTGCTCTTAGCATTAAGTAACTTGCTTGACCCCCCCATCTGGATATACTTATGTTATTAGTTACAAGGGATGATCACCATTGATGAATACTATTAATTTTTTCTTTAATTCTTTTGGTACAACGATAGTTATACCAACAACAATTTTTATCATCGCTTTATTCGTAGGGTATGATCCTAAGAAAAGCTTGCTCTATGGTCTTTATGCAGGAATTGGTTTGACTGGTTTTTCATGGATTATCAATCAATTTACTCCAATAGTTATCAAAATTGTTTATAAAATGGTCAACAACACTGGAATTAAAAGACCCATCGTTGACATAGGCTGGGAGGCTGGAGCAGTTGCCAGTTTTGGATCAGCTATTGGTTTAACATTTTTTATATTTGGACTATTGGTAGAAATAATCTTATTTGCTACAAGAATTACAAAAGTCTTCATGCCATCCAACTTATGGAATAACTTTGTTTTTATGCTCTGGGGAAGTCTGGCATTCTACGTTACTCATGATTGGTGGCTTTCCTTAGGGCTTTCATTCTTCATGCTTCTCTACACGCTACTTTTTGCGGAAATTCAAGCAGACCGTTGGTCAACTTACTATAAAAGCAAAAACATTACTGTTTGCTCCGCACAAAATATAGTTCAAACAATTCCCGCTATTTTACTTGATCCGCTTTGGAATCGACTAGGTTTTAATCGAACTACTCTCACACCAACCACCTTAAAGCATAAGCTAGGAATATTTGGTGAATCTCCAATTCTAGGAGCTGCTTTAGGACTATTTATCAGCCTAATTGCAAATATCAAAGAGCTCAACCAAGTCAGTGCTTGGGAGCAAATCTTTCAATTTACTATTCAATTATCAGCTGTAATTACCATTTTTCCTCTGATTGCAACAGTCTTTAATATGGCCTTTACTCCTTTGGCTGAACAAATAGATAAAAGTCGTAAGCAAAAGCAAAAATCCAATTCTGGCATTGAAATAAATCCAATTCATGATAAAAAAAGATGGTTTCTGGCAGTTGACGATAGCGTAGGATATGGTGAATCGGCTACTATAATTTCAGGAATAGTTTTAATTCCAATTATGCTTATCTTAGCTTTCCTTTTGCCTGGCAACAAAACTTTGCCAATCGTTGATTTGGTTTTACTTCCATTTATGGTGGAATCAATCGTGGCAATAACAAATGGTAATATTCTAAAAGTTATCGCAACTAGTATAATCTGGTTTAGTTTAGGACTTTATACAGCTAGCTGGTTAGGGCCAATCTATACTCATGCTATTGCTCATTATGGCGTAACAATTCCCTCTGGCATTATTCTAGTCACTAGCTTTAGTTTGATGGCTCAACCTTTTAATGCATTGATCTTTACTGCCTTTATTTCTCGCAATCCTTTTTGGATTAGCTTATGTATTATCATTTACTTAATTTCATTATTAATTCTTAGACGATACCGTCCACAAATTTGGACTTACTTAAACAAGATGGCTGCTAAAAATATCCAGATAAAGCATAAGTCATCTTTTCAAAAATAAAATAATTTAAACTTACTAGCACACTGATATACATAATTCTAATTATTAGCCTTCTTTTTTCTTCTTTTCTATACTAAGACTGGATGCTTGAGATGGAAAGAAAAGAGGCAAACTAATGCTAAACAATATTCATACTTTTTTTAATGCCTTCGGTGCCACAGTGATTGTTCCTGTTATGATCTTTATCATTGCCTTATTTTTAAAAGTAAAACCTAAAAAAGCAATGATGTGCGCACTCTATGCAGGAGTTGGCTTAACTGGATTTTCTTGGATCATTAATGAGTTTACTCCTGTAGTGACAAAGATTGTCCGGCAAATGGTTGATAATACTGGAATTAAATTGCCTATTGTCGATATTGGCTGGCAGGCTGGTTCTCTTGCAAGTTTTGGATCTCCAGTTGGTTTAACCTTTTTTGTCTTTGGACTAATTGCAGAATTTATTTTGTTTGCTGTTGGCGTTACTAAAGTTTTTATGCCCTCAAATCTTTGGAACAATTTTGGTTTCATGATTTGGGGTACATTAGCTTTTTATGTAACTCATAATTGGTGGATCTCCCTTGGATTATCCTTTTTCATGCTGCTTTATACCTTATTGTTAGCTGAAATCCAAGCGGACCGTTGGTCAAGATACTACAAGATTGAAAATACTACTGTTTGTGCTGCTCAAAATATCGTCCAAACAGTTCCAGCTATTCTGCTTGATCCGCTTTGGAATATGCTTGGTTTCAATAAAGCAAATCTAACCCCAGCAGCCTTTAAAAATAAATTTGGCGTCTTCGGTGAGCCAACCACATTAGGAGCTATCCTAGGAATAGTAATTGGTATCTTAGGCAATCTTAAAGATTTAGCTACCATCAAAGCTTGGGGGCAAATTTTCCAATTTGCCATTCAATTATCAGCCGTGATGACCATCTTTCCTTTAGTTACTAATGTCTTCAGTAAAGCTTTTACTCCGCTAGCCAAGCAGATTGATCAAACAAGAAAGCAAAATGCTAATCAGCAGCCAGAAGTAGATCCAGTTCATGATAAAAAGCGCTGGTTCTTAGCAGTTGATGACGGTGTAGGATATGGTGAATCAGCTACGATTATTTCTGGCATAATCTTAATCCCGATCATGGTTGTTATTGCTTTTCTTTTACCTGGAAACAAAACGCTTCCTGTAGTTGATTTGATCTCACTACCGTTTATGGTTGAATCAATTGTTGCTATTACTGACGGCAATATCTTAAAAGTTATTGCAAACGGCGTTATCTGGTTTAGCTTAGGTTTATATGCTGCTAGTTGGCTTGGTTCAATTTATACGGGTGCTATTTCTCAGTATGGCGCTGCTATCCCAGCCGGAATTGTCTTAGTAACTAGTTTTAATTTGATGGCTCGGCCTCTTAACGCTTTAGTCTTTGCCGCCTTTATTTCACAAAATCCGCTCTGGATCAGTTTATGCATCATTGTTTATTTAGTCCTGTTATATATTTTAAGAAAATATCGTTCACAAATTTGGATCTACTTAAACAAGATGGCTGCTAAAAATGTTCATGCAAAGGAAGATCTTAAATCATCCCCTAAGGACTGAATTTGTTACAATAAGAACAAAGGACCTACAAAAGGACGTGAAGATAATGTCAAAATTTAGTTGGAAAAATGTATTAATTGCAGGTACTGCTGCTGGTGTTATTTCTGGATTAGTTAAGTTAGGCTGGGAAAATATTCTCCCTCCAAGAACACCAGAGAGAAATAAAACCAATCCACCACAAAAATTACTTGAACAAATGGGTGTACCCGCTAAATTAACTCACGCAACTTACACTTATTCTGGTGAAAAATTACCATGGGTAAGCTATCTAGTTCACTTTGGATTTTCTATTTCCTTTGCAACAGCCTATGCTGCCTTGCTCGAAAAGAAGGTTAAGTGGCTAACTGTTGATCAAGGAGTTCCATTTGGTTTAGCGGTTTGGATTACTTTTCACTTAGTAATCATGCCATTAATGAAGACTGTTCCTTCTCCTAAAGACCAGCCACTAGAAGAACATGTCTCAGAAGCACTAGGCCATATTGCTTGGATGTGGACTAATAATGAAATTGCAGAAGTTGTCTTAGAACAATTAAGACATAATAAAAAGGAGCATTAGTGCTCCTTTTCTTTTACTATAAAATTGAGAGGATATTATTTAGCATATGCGTTAAGATCGAATATCTAATATCCTTTGTTTCCACATATGTCCATGCAAGGATCATTCCCATTACCCAGTAGAGATAAATAAATTTACTAAACATTGGATCATGACCATAAGCAAAAACAAAACCACTTGCTACAACGCCAACCCACTTATTAAGGTTGTTATCTGCTGGGAAGAAAGTATTAAAGAATAGCGCTCTAAAAATGAATTCTTCACAAATTGGAGCTACTACAACAAGCAAAATATTAAACATCGGCGATGCTACTTTCCTAACCTCGTCAAGTTCTGCTTGGTTCTGAGAAACAGTATTTCCGCCAATCAATCTAATATAAGCTACTTGAAAAATTACCAGAGCAAAAAAGGCAGCTACTGCGATAATAATTCTCTTCACATCCCAGTGCGGTTTAGCATTAAAGAACCAATCATTTTCCTGCTTAAGCTCTCTTTTATAAATCCAATACATCCAGTAAATCACCGCTACCGTTAAAACGGCTAGAATAATTGCAAATAATAAGTTCACCTTTTTTTGTGCGTATCCTAATTGCAAAACTGTATAAAACACAAAGGCAATAATAATTACTGCTAAATTACCTAAAAAGCGTAAAAAAGTCTTCATTCGAACACTTCCCCTAATTGAAATTACCTACTTTTTTTTCTTTATAATTATTTATCAAAAAGACATAAGGACATTTAATCATGCAATCACAACTCATGCAATCTTTACATCAATTTCTTAATTTTACCATGCATCATAGAGTAACAATTACTACTTTATTGATGTTTATGTTTTTATTACTATTTTTATTTTCCTGGCTAATTGAGCCGCGTCGCTTAATTAATGGATTAATCTTTACAGCATTTGGGCTTACATTTTTGACTTGGGCAGCAATATTGATCTTTTCACAGCATAATGTTATCTTAACCTCTTCATTTTCATTTATAGCCTTGGCTTTCTTGTTTGGGATTTTTTTCCTAGTTACATTCTCATGGATTTTCTTTCTATGGAATGCTTATTTTGTTTGGAAATATGAAAGTCACTCTCTTCCTAATCTTCTAACATTAATTATTGGGTTATTTCTAGTAGCATTATGGACTCTATATCGTTTAGGCGTCTTCCATAAGCTACCTGGTTGGCTTCATTCTTTAGTTGCCGGCGCAGCTTTAATTGCTTTTTATTTATTGTTTGTAATGTACAATTTCTTACTCAACCTAGTCTTATATCAGATTGTTCCGCGACGCTACAAACAAGACTACTTAATCGTTTTAGGCGCAGGTCTTATTGATGGTAAAAAAGTTTCACGACTTCTTGGCTCAAGAATTGACCGTGCAATTGCCTTTTCTAATAAACAATATGATAAAGGCCACAAGCGCCCTAAATTGATCATGTCTGGTGGACAAGGTAAAGACGAAGATTTGTCAGAAGCAGAAGCAATGAAAGATTATGCAGTTAAACGCGGTTATGACCCTGATTTAATCTTACTTGAAGACAAATCAACCAATACTTATCAAAATATGGTCTACTCTAAAGCTGTTGCTATCAAAGATTATGGCAATGAAAAGTTCAAGGTAAAATTTTTCACTAATAACTATCATCTTTTTAGAGCCGGATTGTATGCGAAAATGGCGCATTTAAAGGCTAACGGTATCGGCGCAACAACTAGATTTTATTTCTTGCCTAATGCTACTATCCGTGAATTCGCTTGTGTCTTTATCATGCATAAGAAGCGCCACTTTGTTATTATTGGATTAATTGCAATTCTATTTATAATTCAAGCAATATTCGCTCTATTAGGTTGGAGCAAATACATAATTGCTTAGAGGGGAAGAAACATGCTACAGCTTTTACATTTAAAAAAGACATATCATGTCGGAGACACTGTTACACATGCTCTTAATGACGTTACAATCAACTTTCGTAACAGCGAATTTGTAGCCATTCTAGGTCCAAGTGGCTCTGGAAAAACAACACTTTTAAACGTAATCGGTGGCTTAGACCATTACGATTCTGGTGACATCATCATTAACGGTAAGTCTACCAAGAACTTTTCTCAAACTGACTGGGATGCTTACCGTAACAATTCTGTTGGCTTTATCTTTCAAAGCTACAATTTAATTTCTCATCTTTCAATCATTGAAAATGTTGAACTTGGGATGACGCTTTCTGGCGTAAGTAGCAATGAACGCCATGAAAAAGCGGTTGCTGCTTTAAAGCGTGTTGGTCTTGGCAAACATTTAAAGAAACGTCCTAACCAATTATCCGGTGGACAGATGCAACGTGTCGCTATTGCCCGGGCAATAGCTAACGATCCTGACATTCTTTTGTGTGACGAGCCAACCGGCGCTTTGGATACCAAGACTAGCGAAAGTATCATGCAGCTAATCAAAGAATTAAGTCATGATAAGCTAGTCATCATGGTAACTCACAACCCAGAATTAGCTGAAGAATATGCTAGTCGAATTGTTCATTTTCAAGATGGTAAAATTCTCAGCGATTCAAATCCTTTTGAACCAAAGAAAAAAGTAGCAGACACCTTTAAACTCAAAAAAACGAAGATGTCTTACTGGAATGCACTAAAGTTAAGTTTTACTAACATTATGACTAAAAAAGGCAGGACCTTTTTAACTGCCTTTGCTTCCAGTATCGGAATCATCGGAATTGCAATTGTCTTAGCCTTGTCTCATGGTTTTCAAAAGCAAATTAACGACACACAGAGCAAAACGTTAGCCAAGTTTCCGATTTCTATTTCACAAACAGCAACCGATATGAATGCTGCTACAAGTCGAAACGAATCAGATAAAAACGTCAAAAATAAGGGCTATTTAGTTGCTTCTAAGCCAGACAATGAGAAGAATACGCACGAAAATAAAATTACCCAGTCTTACATTAACTATGTTAAAAAGATTAATCCTGATTATGCTAACAACATTTCCTTCATTCGTGGCACTCAACTTAATCTTTTAACCAATGATAATGGAAAAATTAAGCATGTAGAATTCTCTAACGTTAACAATTCCGGTTCAGCTATTGCTAGCGCGCAGCTTCAGGGAATGAATAGCGTTGGGATTAACACCAGTGTCTTTCCTAAGACACTTGATTCCAAGCAAGGAACATTTTTAAAAGATAATTACCAAATCCTTGCTGGATCATGGCCTAAGTCAAACAATGATGTAGTTCTCGTTTTAAATAATAAAAATCAAGCCAACATTAACGCACTTAAGAATTTAGGTATTTCAATTAAAGATGGTCAAAAGTTAGAACTTAATAAAATTGTTGGTCGAACTTTTAAAGTGATCAATAATAACGATTACTACCAAGAACTACCTACTGGCAACTTTGTTCCGCAAAAAGCTTCTAAGTCTATATATGATTCAAGCAACTTAACTTTGAAGGTAACGGCAGTCATTCGTGGTAAAAATAATAGCCAAATGGCTCTCCTAGATAATGGAATTGCCTACAGCGATGGCTTGACTCAAGAAATCATCAAACAAAATGAAAATTCAAACATTGTTAAAGCTCAAAAAAATAGCTCAACTAACGTCATGACTAATCAGCCAATGAACAAAAATCAAAAAGAGCAATTCATTGCTTCTCTAGGTGGCTCTAGCATCCCTAGCGGTATTCTTATTTATCCAAATTCTTTTAAGTCAAAAGACAAAGTACTTGATTACTTAGATAAGTATAATAAGGGAAAGTCGAAAAAAGACCAGATTATTTATACTGATATGTCAGGTACAGTAACTAAATTAACTGGTGGCTTGCTTGATGGCATTACCGATGTTTTAGTAGCTTTTGCGGGAATTTCATTAGTCACTTCTATGATTATGATCGGTATTTTGACTTATACTTCTGTCTTAGAACGTACTAAAGAAATTGGTGTGTTAAAAGCTCTTGGTGCTAGAAAACGCGACATCACACGTGTCTTTGATGCAGAAACATTTATTTTAGGACTCTTTTCTGGTATTTTAGGAATTTTCATTGCTTACCTATGTACCTTCCCAATTAATGCTGTTTTATACGCAATTACTAATATGAGCAACGTGGCTCAGCTTGACCCAACGCAAGCTTTAATCTTAGTAATTATCAGTACTATTTTAACTATGCTTGGTGGACACATTCCTGCTAGAATGGCAGCTAAGAAAGATGCCGCAATTGCATTAAGAAGTGAATAAAAAATACTTATTTAACAGGACTTCAACTTTGAAGCCCTGTTTTTTTATTCTATTTTTAAGCTAGCTAAAATTTATAAACTTATTCTTATATATTATTGAAAACGTCATCAAGAAAGTATATGCTTAAGGTAACAGATGTTATATATGTGGATATAGAAATAGGTGAATGAAAATGTTATCGGGTGTAACAATGTTAGATCTTGCCCGCTTCCAATTCGCAATGACTACAGTATTCCACTTCTTCTTTGTTCCCTTCTCTATCGGGATGGGATTCATTGTATCAATCATGGAAACACTCTATGTCGTTAAAAAGGACGAAGTATATAAAAAGATGGCTCAGTTCTGGGGAAAAATTTATCTCTTGAGCTTTGCTGTCGGGGTAGTTACAGGTATTATTCAGGAATTCCAGTTTGGAATGAACTGGTCTGACTACTCTCGTTTTATGGGAGATATTTTTGGTGCTCCATTAGCTATTGAAGCCTTACTTGCTTTCTTTATGGAATCTACTTTCATTGGCTTATGGATGTTTACTTGGGATAAGTTTAAGCCAGGTCTTCACTGTGCTTTAGTTTGGATTTCCTTTATTGGTTCTATGTTAAGTGCAATTTGGATTTTAACGGCTAATGCCTTTATGCAACATCCCGTTGGCTATGTCATTAAAAACGGTAAAGCACAAATGGCTAGTTTCTGGGCTTTAATTGCAAATGAACAACTTTGGGCTAGTTTCCCACACGTTGTAATCGGTGCAGTTGTCACAGCTTCATTTGTAGTAATTGGTATGGCTGCCTTTGGTTTACTTAGAAAACGCGATGTCAACTTCCACAAGAAGTCAATGCGCGTTGCCTTGTGGATTGCTTTATTTGCCTCAATTGCTGAAATTGGTGCTGGTGACTACCAAACTCAAGTTGAAATTCATGAACAACCAATGAAGTTCGCTGCAACTGAAGGTGTTTACGATACTACTGGTGATCATGCACCTTGGGATATCGTAGCTAACTTAAATACTAAAGAACATAAAAATGAAGGTGCAATTTCTATTCCTGATGTTTTAACTATTCTTACTTACCATAAGACTAGCGGTTCTATTAAAGGAATGAACCAAATTAATAAGGAATTACATGCTAAATATGACAAGAAACTTGGCAAGGACATGAGCTATTATGTTCCTGTTAAGACCTTGTTCTACAGCTTCAGAATTATGGCAGGCTTTGGTGCCTTATTCGCATTACTTTCAATCCTAGGTTTAATTTGGACTCGTCCAAAGAAGAACACAATTGAAAATAAGCGTTGGTTCTTATGGATTTTAGGTATTTCTACCTTCCTTCCATTTGTTGCGAATACTTGTGGTTGGTTCATTACAGAACTTGGTCGTTTCCCATGGACTGTTTATGGACTCTTCACAATTGCAGACTCAATTTCTGCAAGTACAACAACCGGCGAGCTTTGGTTCACGAATATTATGTACTTCCTAATCTTCTCAACTCTTGGCGGAGTAATGATCTATTACTGCAAACGTCAACTTGACATGGGTGTAGCTGGTGCACTTGAAAGGGGTGCATACTAATGATCGACGGAATTGATTTTTTACAGTTGCTTTGGTTCTTATTAATCGGCCTCTTATTCATGATCTTCTACTTCACTGAAGGTTTTGATTATGGTGTAGGAATGGCAACTAAGTTTTTAGCAAGAAATGATCAAGAAAAGCATCTCATGATGGAAACCATCGGACCTCACTGGGATGGAAATGAAGTATGGTTAATCACTGCTGGTGGTGCTATGTTCGCTTCATTTTCTGACTGGTACGCAAGTCTATTTAGTGGCTATTACATTTTGCTATTCTTTACTTTATTTGCTCTAATCATCAGAGGTGTGTCATTTGAATTCTCTGCTCATGCAGAAACTGAACATGGTTTTAGAATTTGGACTGGCGCTCTATTTTGGGGCAGCTTATTAGCACCATTTTTCCTAACAATGATGTTTGGTAGCTTGGTTCAAGGTGTGCCAATTGATGCTCAAGGAAATATGAGCTTAAGTTTCTGGAATATTGTTAACCCACTATCAATTGTTGCTGGTGTCGCTGGCGTACTTCTTTGCTTAATTCATGGAATTAACTTCTTAAGATTACGAATTGATGATCCAGAATTGAGCGAGCGAGCTGCTAGTTTAAATGAAAAGCTTTACCTTATAGCCTACTTAGGTGAAGTTGTCTTTGCCTTGCTAGTCTTCTTCCAAACTGATTTCTTTAAGCTAAGACCAGTTTCTTCAACAATCATTACTTTAATTATTGTTGCCCTAACTGCTTGGTCAGATATTTCTTTGATTAAGAACAAACAGGTAGCAGCTTTTGTAACAAGTGGTTTAACTTTAGTGGCTGTTGTTGGACTCTTGTTCAATGGACTTTTCCCACGCGTTTTAATTGCAACTGATTCAGCACACTCACTCTTGATTAAGACTGCTGCTAACTCTAAATTGACACTTGAGGTAATGACAATTGTTGCTCTTATTCTCTTGCCAATTGCCTTGGTTTACATCATCTGGTCATATGTAGTCTTTAGACGGCGGATTAAGGTAAATCAAAACGCTTAATCTAGAACAGGAATAAAAATGATTGATAAACGACTTTTCAAATTACCAAAAGCCAAAATCATGCTCGCAATGCTTGCAGGACTAATGTTCTTGCAAGCATTTGCTATTTTAGGACAAGGTATTTTTCTTGCCCGAACAATTGTTGGCTCTTGGAAACGGCAACCTTTTACTGAAATAGCACAAGATGTGTTACTTTTTTTGATCTTCTATTTATTACGGCAAGGTATCAACTGGTTTCAAAAATGGTACATGAACCGTTATGCAAATCAAACAACTACACTTTTGCGCCAGCAACTACTTAATAAAACCTATGATGGCGGAATTGCACTAGTATCAAGAATTGGAACTGGTAACTTAGTTTCTACTTTACTAGATGGAATGGATGAGATTTCTAACTATCTATCTTTGATTTTTCCAAAATTAATTGCACTTGCAATTGTTCCTTGGGTTATTTTGATCTATATCTTTACCTTAAATGCCCTATCTGGCTGGATTTTATTGCTAGTCTTTCCTCTACTAATCTTATTTATGATTATTTTAGGGACAGCAGCACAAAGTAAAGCTAGTAAGCAATACGCAGGCTATGTTAAGTTGCAAAATCATTTTGTCGATGCCTTGCGTGGCTTAAGTACTTTAAAAGTTTTAGGACTTGCTAGAAAATATGGCAATATTGTTTACAAGAACAGCGAAAACTATCGTAAAAAAACAATGGGCGTTTTAAGAGTGGCTATCTTGTCTACTTTTACACTTGATTTCTTTACAACTTTATCAATTGCGATGATTGCCATGTTTCTTGGAATTGGCTTAATCAATGGCAATTTAGTTCTCTATCCTTCGCTAGTTATTTTGATCTTATCACCCGAATATTTTTTACCTATTCGTGATTTTGGTAATGACTTTCATGCAACATTGAACGGTAAAAACGCGCTTGGACAAATTTTCGATATTTTAGCTTTTCCTACTACACCGCAAGAGGATCAGTTGTCCAGTTTCACGTGGAACAACGATAGCACTTTAGTAGCTAAGAATCTTTCTTTTAACTACAGTCATGTTGATCAAAGTAAGTTCACTGTTAATAAAAATGCTAAAATGAGCGGCGTCGTAAAAAAGAAAACGATGCATAAAACAAGCCAACATACCGCTGATGAATTACGTAATATCAATTTGAACCTTACTGGTTTTCAAAAAGTTGGCATTATCGGGCCAACTGGAGCTGGCAAGACAACTTTAATGCGAATCTTAGCTGGTTTTCTTACTCCGCACCTTAAAGACGATAACTTCACTATCAATGGACAAACTCTTGCTCAACTTAATCAAAAGAATTGGCAAAATCAAATTACTTACATTCCCCAAGATCCTTACATGTTCGCTGCTAGTATCAAAGACAATCTAACTTTCTATAACCCAAATGCCAGCCAGGAAGAGATTGATGCAGCTTTAAAGGCAACTGACTTAGACAACTTCGTGGCCAGCTTAAAAGATGGTTTGAATACTAAAATTGGCGAAAATGGACGTGGCATTTCTGGTGGTCAAAAACAGCGAATTGCCTTGGCACGCGCATTTTTAGCAAAAGACCGCAAGATTTTATTCTTCGATGAACCAACTGCTCACCTTGATATTGAAACTGAATACGAATTAAAGCAGCCAATGAAAAAACTAATGGAAAATCACCTAGTTTTCTTTACAACTCACCGTCTGCATTGGTTAAATGACATGGATTGGTGCTTAGTTATTGAAAATGGAGAAATCGTCGAACAAGGTACTCCTGCAGATTTAGCAAAAAATGGAACTGCCTTTAAGAAACTCACTAAGCCACTGAAAGAAGACCTACTATGATGAATAAAAAATTTTCTTGGAAAAATGATCACTGGATTAAACCATACCTAGCCCAATATAAATGGAACTTTCTCTTAGCAATTTTTCTAGGCGTAATCATGTTCTTTTGCGGTGGTGCCCTTATGTTTTATGCTGGCTATACCATCGATAAAGCCGCTACACGTCCAGAAAACATTCTAATGATTTATGTACCAATAGTTTTAATGCGGGCTGTTGGTATTGGTCGTCCTTTATTTAGATATTTAGAACGCTTAGTATCCCACAACTGGATTTTACGTGTTACTAGTTCTTTAAGACGGAGACTGTTTTACATTGCCGAAAGAAATACTTCAGCTGTTGGTTCAAGCTTTCAAACAGGAAGTATTTTATCGCTTTTAACTGATGACATTGGTCACTTGCAAAATCTTTATCTAAGAACTATTTTCCCCGCAATCTTGAGTTACTTAGTTGGTTTCTTTGTAGTAATTTTGCTGGGGCTCTTCTCCTGGCCTTTAGCTGGAGCAATCGCAATTTTATTAGTTGCGGAATTAGTATTGGTTCCCTTCTTCTCCCTCTTAAAACAAGCTGCTGTTCGCACTAAAGAGAAAGAAGAAAAAGCACAACTTTACACTGAATTTACTGACCAAGTTTTAGGAGCTGGGGACTGGAAAATTTCTGGTAGACGGGATGCCTTTTTTAATCAAACTAAAGAGACTTTAAAATCTTTAGGCCAACATGAAAAGAAGTCTGGAAAGTTTGATTGGGCTAGAGACTTCGGTCTTGAGTTCATCTTTGGCTTGATGGCAGTTGCGCTTCTTTATTTCACGAACCAAACTCTTACCAATAATCAAGAAGCAGCAAACTATGTTGGAGCAGTTGTCTTAGCTCTCTTTCCTTTATCAGATGCCTTTATTCCAGTTGGTCAAGGAATTGAAGAATGGCATACATATAGCGATTCTGTAAAACACTTAAATGAATTAAAGGTACCAGAGAATCGTTTGCCTGCTCAGCAATATCTCGATCCTGCTTTTGCAGGTACTTTAAGAGTATCGGATATTTCATTCACTTATCCTAAAGAAGACTATCCAATTATTCAAAATTTCTCTCTTACTCTAAAAAGAGGACAAAAAGCTGCTTTAATCGGCCCATCAGGTGCTGGTAAAAGTACTATTTTGCAATTAATCTTAGGTGATTTAAAACCTAACCAAGGGACTGTGACACTCGATCATTTAAACGTTCTTAAACTTCAAAGGGAACGCTCAAAGTTATTCTCTGTTCTAAATCAAGAACCATTTTTGTTTAATACAACTATTTATGAAAATCTCAAAATGGCTAACTCAGATGCTACTACAGATCAAATGATGGAAATTTTAGAAAAGGTCCAGCTAGCTGATTTCGTTAACTCACTTCCTAAAGGGTTAGACACAGAAGTAGCTGAAGCTGGAGCACGTTTTTCAGGCGGTCAGAAAGAACGTTTAGCACTAGCACGTGTACTTTTACAAGACACACCAATCGTCCTCTTAGACGAGCCCACTGTTGGTTTAGATCCTCTTACAGAACAAAAACTTTTAAATTTAGTGTTTGAAGTTTTAAAAAATAAGACAGTAGTTTGGGTAACGCACCATCTACAAGGTGTAAAATATATGAACGAAGTTCTCTTCTTTAAAGATGGAAAAATTACAATGCAAGGAAATCCACATGATCTCTTTAAACATAATGAACATTTCCACCAACTTTATTTAATGGATCAAGGACTAATCTAAAAAATAGAAAGAAGTTTACTATGTCTGCTGAAGCTAAGCAAGGCTACTATGAATTAATTGAACCACGTACCCTATTTAATTCAATTATTCCCGTATTATTAGGGATGATGTATACAGAATATAATTTTCAGTTTTTCAGAATTTTTCCTACAATTGAAATGTGTATTGCCACGATTGTTCTACAAATTTTTATGAACGTGAATGATGGCTATTGGGATTATAAACGTGAAAAAGCTGCCAAAACTGGCGATCATAAGAAGAATCCCATTGGTAAGTATCACCTTAATCCTAAACACGTTTTAGCTTTTGTTTGGGTATTATTCATCATTTCAGCTGTTTGCGCTATTCTGATTGGACTTCAAACTAATATCTATATTTGGATTGTTGGAATTATTTGTTATGCTATTGCTATTTCTTATTCAACGGGTTCACACACAATTTCTGCTGGACCGTTTGGAGAGATTGCAGCTTGTTTTGCAATGGGCTTTGGTATTTTCTTGGTAATGGTTTACATCAATGTTTGTTCTAAGGTCTCCTTTAATTGGAACTTTATTTATCCAATTATTCTGGCTGCTGGAATACCTGAAATTTGTAACTTTACTTTAATGCTAGGTAACAATTTATGTGATCATGACGCCGATATTGCAAATGGTCGCCACACACTAGTTTCATACATTGGAATCAAAGGCGGATTATATTTATTTGTATTCAATTATTTACTTGGTTTCTTTTTAACAGGTTGGGCAATTTGGATTGGTGTCCTTCCTTGGAGTGTAGCTTTAATTTTAATTTGCATTCCAACCATCTATAAGAACATGCGCTTTCTTTGGAAAATTCAGACGAAGCCAAAATCATTTCCTAAAGTTGTTCAAAATACGCAAGTATTGTTTATTACTGAAGCGGTTGGTTTCTTTATCGGTTTGATTTTAAATCTTAGAATTAGATAATTAAAAAGGTCGAAACTTCATCTTAGTACGAAGTTTCGACCTTATTTTATTTCAAATTATTTTTATTGCTTCCACGCTGCATCAAATTTTGCTTTACCTGCTTTAATTTGATTATCAACATTTTGACCATTCTTAGCTGCATACAAAATCTTAGCCATAATTGGATCTAATTGACTGTAGGCAGCGTTTGAGTTCTTAGCTACTGGAATACTGTACAAGTGTTTCATAGCCCCTTCTAACTTAGCTGGAAGCTTAGTCTTGGTGTTTTCTTTGTATTCTTTAGATTTCACAACAGAATTATTAACTGGAATATAGCCAGTTGCATTTGCCCATTTAAGTTGAGTAGATTTAGAAGTTAAAAATTGCATATATTTAAATGCGGCAGTTCTTTGCATTGCTGTTGCTTTTTTAAACATGTAAATATCAGTACCTTGCTGCATAGTATATTTACCAGGGCGTGCAGCTACATCATAAGTAAACTTATCACCAACTGCCTTTTTAACGTAGCCTTCACCTGCTGATGTTCCAATATACATTGCTACCTTTTCATTAGCAAATGGACCTGATAAATAGTGTGCTGAACCAGCAGTTGTAAAGTAGCCCTTCTTCATACCTTGAGCATAGTAATCAATAACTTTCTTGGAATCTTTGCCAGTAAAGTTAACTTTATCAGTTAAATTAATTTCTTCATTTTTCATACCCAAGGTATAGTAATTAGCTAAAGAATCAAAGCCTGCACCAACAACTTGATGGTTACTCTTCTTATAAATGGTTTCTGAAACTTGTGCTAATTCCTTCATAGTTGTAGGAACTTTTTTAATACCATATTTTTCAAACATGGACTTGTTATAGGTTAAAACTTCAATAGATTTATTAAATGGAATACCGTATTGTTTTCCTTGAATTTTAGCTCCATCCAATAATTCAGTTCTAATATTTGACTTAGCAGCACTTCCCCAACCGAGCTTACTGTTATTAATGTATGGGGAAAGATCAACCAACATATTACTCTTAACAGCATTATAGAGCCAACCAGGATATGCTTGCGTAATTGTTGGTAAATTATTTGGTGATTGTAATGTTGAATTTACCTTAGCTTGTAAATCAATATAAGAACCTTGATTTTCAAGTTTGATTTTAATATTAGGATTTTTCTTTTCAAATTCTGCAGTTAATTTTTCTAATTCTGCACGCTGACCACCATTCATTCCATGCCAAAAGGTTACCGTAGTTTTCTTGGTAATTTTAGTTGGAATATTTGCTGCTGAACTATCTTCTTTATTTCCTTTTGAACATCCAGTAGCAATTAATGCCAACCCTGCAACTAAACCTAAAGCAATCTTTTTATATAAATTCATCAAAATCCTCCAGTAATTTCAAAATTGAAGCACTATTTATTGTATCAAAGTAAAAATCATATACAAGATGTTGTAGTATAAAAATAAGATTTTTTATTTTTAAATTTTTCATATTTTAAATTCTGCGTCAAACGCGCATTATATATAGCTTTTGCATATATAAAATACGTATATATCCGTACATTATAAAGAATAATGTTTATAATTATTCATATTTTGCCTTGAATTACGATTAATAGTCTGCTATCTTTAAATCGTCAACTTCATTAAATAGTTCTGGAGGAAAAAATGAAGATAAAGAAATTTTTGATTGGCGCCGCTATGGTTTTACTTGCTGCAACAAGTGCAGCTTGCTCGAACAGTAAATCTGCTTCTAAATCAAGCGATGGTTATACTCCTAAGGAGTTAAACGTTCAATTCGTTCCTAGTGTCCAAGCTTCTAAACTTGAAGCTAAGGCTAAACCATTACAAGGTTTACTTGAAAAGCAATTACACATGCCCGTTCACGTAACTGTTTCAACTGATAATTCCGCTTTGGTTGAAGCAATGTCATCTAAGAAAGTTGATGTTGGTTTCTTACCACCTGATGCTTATGTTTTAGCTCACAAGCGTGGTGTAGCTGACGTTTTACTTCAAGCACAACGCTATGGCTACGATGAACCAAGTGGTAAGCAAAATCATAAATTAATGGACAGCTACCGTTCAATGATCGTTGTTAAAAAAGGTTCTAAGATTAAATCTTGGAAAGATCTTAAAGGTAAGACAATTGCCGTTCAAGACCCAACCTCTACTTCTGGTTACGTTCTTCCAATCGCCGAACTTCACAAGAAGGGCTTAAACGTACCAAAGGATTGTAAGTTAGTTCAAGTTAAGGGACACGATCAAGCTGTTTTATCAGTTTATAACGGTGATGCAGATGCTGCCTTTGTCTTCTCAGACGCTCGCCCACTTGCTGCAAAAGATGCACCAGCCGTAATGAAAGATGTTGTTCCAATCTACTTTACCAAGTACATTCCAAACGATACTGTTTCAGTTAGAAGTGGTATGTCCAAGTCATTTAAGAAGAAACTTGCTAAAGCATTCAAAGATATTGCCAAGACTAAGAAAGGCAAGAAGATCCTTGAAAACATCTACCAACACTATGGTTATGTAGATTCTAAAGATTCTAACTTCAACATTGTTCGTGAATACGAAGCTGAAGCTAAAAAAGCTCAAAAATAAGTTTAATATTTTTAAAGGCCACCCTACTTTGACTTGTAGGATGGCCTTTTTCTCGTTTAAAATTAGAATAGATTTTTAATCGAGGTTTTTAAATGAAACTAAATAAAAAATTTTCTCTACTACTAATAGCAAGTACTATTTTTTTGAGCCTAAGTGCTTGCAGCAAACCAACTCATGAAGAGCAAACAAATAAAAAGCTAGCCAATCACATTGCTTTAATCTCAGATACCAATGGAATTAAAGATAATTCTCTAAATCAATCTGCCTGGCAAGGCGTTAAGAATTACGGTACTAAGAATAACCTTGTTGAAGGAAATAAAGGCTACAATTATTTCGTTCCTAAAGATCCCCAAGATTATCAAGCAACTATCAACAAAGTTCTAGATAATGATTTTTCAACAATCATTGGCGTTGGTTATACACTTAAGCCTAATATTGTTAAAGCCGCGAAGAATAATCCTAAAAAGAACTTCGTTCTTATTGATACTCATGCTGCTAAGATTAAAAACCTAGCTAGCATCTCCTTTAAAAATCAAGAAGGAGCTTATTTAGCAGGCGTTGCAGCTGCCTACACCACTAAAAACCACACAGTGGGACTTATTTTAGGGCAAAACAGTAAAGAGATGGATTCCTTTAAAGCCGGTTTTACTCAAGGAGTTACAGCCAGCAGTCGTAAGCTTCATAAGCATATTAAAGTGATGAGCAAAACTATCGGTAATTTTTCAGATATTAATAAAGCGCATGATATTGCCCAGGAAATGTACAATCAGAAAGCTGATATAATCTTCCAAGCTGCGGGTAAAAGCGGTCAAGGCGTCTTTAAAGCTGCCAAAGAAGTCAATCAAACCAATCCCGTAGGACAAAAAGTCTGGGTTATTGGTTCAGATGAAGATCAAACCAAACTTGGAAATTACCAAGCAAAAGGCGGTCAACCTTCTAACTTTACCCTTACCTCTGTAATCAAAAGCGCAGATGTAGCTGTTGAAGATCTTGCTAATCAAACTGCTAAGGGTAATTTCCCTGGTGGAAAGAACTTAAACTATGGTCTTAAAAACAAGGGTATTTCTCTAGTACAAGGTAATTTATCTTATCATACCTGGATCAAAGTTCAGAAAGCCAAGCAGAAAATTATTGATGGTAAAATCAAGATCATGGCTAATCGTTAAAAGATCGGTAGCATCAAAATTAATACAAACTAAAAAGTCACATTAACTTATGCCAAAAAGTTACTTGTGGCTTTTTTCTTTGCTTTATTTTCTACATTACTATCTACATTACAAAACACACTATAATATAGTTGTATAGATACAAAGAAAGTGTGTTTAAGATGGCTAATGAAAGTAAAATAGTGACTCTTAAAAATGGTTATCATGTATGGACTCGTAAAGAAGGACAAGGTCCTATTAAGATTTTGCTTCTGCACGGCGGTCCTGGCATGGATCATGAATATCTTGAGCCTTTTTCTAATTACATTAAAATGCATCCCAATATAGAGATTATCTACTATGATCAATTGGGATCATATTTCTCAGATCAACCTAATGATCCAAAGTTATGGACAATTCCGCGTTTTATAGAAGAAATAGAAGAAGTCCGTAAAGCATGGGATTTAGATCAGTTTTATTTATACGGTCAATCATTTGGTGGTTTATTTGCTTTAGAATATGCCGCTTCTAAATACGGCAAACATGTGAAAGCCCTAATTGATTCAAACATGGTTGATTCATATCAAGATTACGCAAAATATATTAACAAGTACCGTGAATCGATGGATCCTGCTGATGTTTCATATATGAAGAAACAAGAAGAACGACACAACTATGATGATCCACATTATCAAGAACTATTGATGAAATTATATCACCGCTGCATTTGCAGAATATCTCCATGGCCCGATGCCGTGCAAAGAACTTTTGATCATATGAATGAGCAAGTTTATGTCACCCTACAAGGACCAACGGAATTTAACATTACTGGTTCATGTAAAAATTGGACAATTCGGGATCGTTTATCCAAAATTACGATGCCTACTCTTGTATTAGGAGGAAAATATGACAGCATGAATCCAGCTGATATTAAAGCTTTAGCCGATAGATTACCTAATGGTACAGCTCATATATGTCCTAATGGAAGTCACTTTTCAATTTTTGATGACCAAAAAGATTACTTTAATGCCATAAGTAGTTTTATCAGAACAGTTGAAAATAAATAAGAAATACATATATTTTTATCATTGATATGATCTATACCACATTCTATACTGAGAGCGTAAGACTTGATATAAAGTCAAACACTTTCTACATTAATAAAAAAGCCATATTGCATAAATACATGCAATATGGCTTTTTTATTTTTATAAACATATACCCAGCACCATTACATTTTATACATTTATATATAGGAAGTGATTGACATGGTCTAGCCCACTAACTATACTAAACGTGTAAGCGCTTATATGTATTTAGTGTAAAATAATGAGAGGATAAAATAATGAAAATTAAACGTGCTTTTACATCAGTAATAGCCGGATTTTCAATAGCTGTTGGGTGTTTGGCGATAAACAATTTATCTGCTAATGCTGCAACTACTCAAAACGGTGTTACTAATGATCAAATAAATCAGTATGTAAACAACGCTACTCTAGAACAAAAAGTGGGACAAATGTATGTATCAAGAACCCCACAAGATCCAAACCAAGTTAAAAATGATGTTTCTAAATATAACCTTGGTGGATTAATTGTTTATGATGCTGATATGAAGGGACTTACTCAACAACAATTTAAAGATAAAATGAAGAGTTTCCAAGACTCTGCTCAAACACCTTTACTAGTTGGTGTTGATCAAGAAGGTGGACTAGTTTCAAGACTTACTCACAGCGGATTAGTCCAACAAAATGGTAATCAATTTGCCTTTCCAAGAAAACAATACGAAGAAGGTGGCATGAAAGAAGTAGTTGATGATGCCGAAAAGAATGCCACTCTTTTACGAAGCTTAGGTATTAATTGGAATTATGCGCCGGACGCTGACTATAGTACTAAGCCAGGAACATTTATGTGGGACAGAACTTTTGGACAAGGATATCAACAAACTGCTGACTACCTATCTAAAGTTGTTCCTGCATGGCAACATGATAATCTCGTCGCATCAACATTAAAGCACTTCCCTGGATATGGTGATGCTGCCGACACCCATACTGGATTTGCAGAAAACAGCAAATCATTAACAGAACTTGAAAATCAAGACATGGTCCCATTTAAAGCTGGTATGAAAGCTGGCGCAGATTCCGTCATGGTTACTCACGTCATATATAACAAGATTGATCCTGAATATCCAGCTTCCCTTTCACCTAAAATTAATTCTTTAATTCGCAATAATTGTAACTATAACGGTGTTATAGTTACCGATGCCCTAGAGATGGGAGCTATTACAGACTTCGCTAAAGAACACGGTAATGCTTCAGTAGACGTCCTTGCAGTTAAAGCTGGAAATGATATGATCATGACCACAGATTATGCTACTGGTATCAAGGAGATTGTATCTGCTGTTAAAGCTGGCGAAATTCCTGAATCACAGATTAATGCATCTGTCACAAGAATTTTACAATTAAAGAATAAACTAGGTCTTTTAAAGCCTGAAAACTTAATGTTCAGGAAACCTACAAATAATAATAATAATAATACAAGTACCATTATTAACCCTGGAAATACTGACCATAAGAACCCTAGCGTTATTTCAGGAAATAATTCTATTACTATTAGTGGTATTACTTATAACAATGATAAAAAAGTTGCCTTTATTAATGGTAAAGTATCAGATCCTGCAGCAGAAGGTTCTATGATTATGACTGCTACAAATGCTAATACTGGAAAAAAGATTACTACTGCAGTTGTTGGTGGAAAAGGCGTATTTGCTATTGAACTTCCTATGACTAATGAAGTTCAAAATGTAAAAATAACTTCAGATGATGATTCATATGCTGCAGTTACTACTAAGGTAGAAGCTATCAAAGCTGACAAGCCTGTAGTTAATACTGACCAAAATAATAAGCAAAATAGCTCTACAGAAAAACAAACAAATAAGCAAAACAATTCAGTTAAAGATGAAGTTAATATCACTTTAAATACAGAGAAACAAGCAAACAGCGCTAAAAAGAATACTCAAGTAGTATCTAAGAACATTAATTCCGAAAAGACTACTGTAACCAATCCGGTTTATAAATCAGCTATAAAAACTAATTACCAAGGTAAAAATGTTATTACTACTAGCCACGATTCAGCAGCCCATGCTGTTGCACAAAGGTCAAATAACAACGCTAAAGTTTTACCAAAAACTGGTACTAAAGAAAATATTGTAGCATTATTTGGATTAGCAATAACTTCTACTACTGCATTATTTGGATTAGCACTTAGAAAAAAGAACTAATAATACAAAATATATTAATTAAACTTAAAAGAGTTGAGTCAAAAAATGATTCAACTCTTTTTTTACACTCTTAAGGGCACAAATATATGAAAAAGTTAGAATACTAATACTATATAGGCTTAGTTTTTTATATATTCATAACTTATATATAAACTTTATAGCTATTTATGAAATGTTATTTTATTTTATGCCTATTTTTAGTGTTTTTACGAAATATTATTTCAAAAGTGCTATAATTAACTTGAAAGCGATATTAGAAAGAGAGGGAAATATAATGAAAATTTCTGTTATAGCAATAATTTTTCTAAGTCTTTATGTAGGCTTAGGTCAATTAGATGCTCTATCATTAAAAACAGGTCTCTACTCACCAGTATTCGGAGGTGCAGTTACAGGTTTAGTACTAGGTGACTTAAAAACTGGATTAATCGTTGGTGCTACATTACAATTGGCAACTTTAGGTGTAGCAACTTATGGCGGTGCTACAGTTCCTGACTTTCTATCTGGTTCCGTTATGGGAACAGCATACGCAATAATTTCTGGTCGTGGCGCTGCATACGGTATAGGTTTGGCAATTCCTATTGGCTTACTCCTAACTCAAATGGATATCTTAGCTCGTTTAGCTAACACCTATTTTCAAAATCATGCTACTAAAGAAGCAGAAAAAGTTAATTACACTGCAGTAGAACGTGATAATCTTTATGGCATTATTTCTTGGGTATTATCACGTGCAATTCCTGTATTTATTGGTTTAACTTTCGGTGCCACTGTTGTTAAGGCTATAAATAATTGGATTCCAGCTTGGTTAATGAATGGTTTAAAGACAGCGGGTATTATTCTACCAGCTATGGGTATTGCAATATTAATGAGATATCTACCATTAAAGAGATACTACCCATACTTTATTCTCGGTTTTGCTTTAATGGCATACTTTGCAAAACAATTCTCATTACTTGGCCTTGCTTTAGTAGGTTTCTCCCTTGCAGCAATCTACGTAATGCAAAAACAGAAGAACAATAAATCTGGAAAAGCTCAAAATATAGAGAAAAAAGATTCTAACTCCAAGAAGGAAATTAAAGGAATACAAAATCCTAATGAGGCAATTGAAGCAAGTCGTGTAGATGCTGAGGAGGTTGAGTTCGATGCCTAAAAAGAATATTCAAGTTAAAATGAAAAATTTAACTAAAGGTGATTTAGTAAACATATTTTGGCGCAATACTTTAGGCTTACAACTTGGATGGAACTATCCAAGAATGCAAGGCTTAGGCTATGCATATACAGTGATGCCAGCTTTAAAGAGATTATATAAAAATAAAAAAGATAAAATGAAGCAAGCCTTAAAACTAGAAATGGAATTCTTCAATACCACACCACAAATGTCTCATTTAATAGTAGGTGCCGATGTCGCCTTACAAGATGAATTGGGTATGGATGATAATAATGAAAAAGCTATAGCGGGTTTAAAGACCGGTTTAATGGGACCCTTCGCAGGTGTTGGTGATACCGTCTTTGTAGCAATCTATAACGCTATTATCTATTCAATCACTGCCTACTTAGCACTATCTGGCCAACCATTAGGACTTTTAATTCCCGTAGTTGGATGTTTAGCTATTACTTGGATTAGATGGAAATTCTTTAACATCGGATTATCACAAGGTCAAAAACTTGCTTTTGCATTTTCAGACAAAATGAACATGCTTACTGAAGGAGCTTCAGTTTTAGGATTAACAGTTGTAGGTGGTATGATTCCAGCTCTTATTAATTATAAAGTTGATCTAACATATAAAGTCGGAAAAGTGACCATGTCGGTTCAAAGTATGCTGGATAAGATTATGCCAGCATTATTACCGTTAGCTATTGCCCTATTCTCATACTGGATTCTTGGTAAAAAGCATATGAATTCAACCAGATTAATCTTCGTATTAATTGGACTAGGTATGATTTTAGGAAACTTACAACCTATTTGTAACTGGATTGGTAGCATTTTTTAGAAGGTGAAATAAATGAGTATTTGTGCAGCACGTGTTGATGAAAGAATGATACACGGACAAGTAGCAATGGTATGGACAAATGTGGTCGGTGCTAACCGTATACTAGTAGCCAATGATGAAGTCGTAAAAGATGATTTAAAGATTGAGGGATTAAAATTAGCAAAACCAGCTGGCATCAAACTCAGCATTTGCTCTATACAACGCGCTATAGAAAATCTAAAAAATAATAAATATGGTGAAGATAATGTCTTTTTGATTACGCGTAATATTCCCGATATGGCCGATATCATTAATGGTGGTGTTGATCTAAAAGAGTTTAACGTAGGTAATATTTCTTCTAAAGATGGTTCTCGACAAATAAAAAAGTCAGTTAATGTTACCCCTAAAGATGTAGATATCATTAAGAATTTAATTAACAAAGGCGTAAAAATCACTGCTCAAATGGTACCAAATGAACCCGATTCTTCCATCATGACTTATATTGAAAAATAGAGGACTAAATTATGCAGCAAAATACAGTTGATAAAATTGTAAAAGTCATAAATCAGTCTATACAAAATAATGATATATATGGTGCTTCCTACAGTTTAATTGGAAAAAATGAAAATCTTAGAACCTATGTTGGATACCAGGGAGAAGACAATGACCATATTCCGATATCTTCTGGAATGATGTACGATTTGGCGTCTGTTAGCAAAGTTATCGGAACTACCACTAGAATTTTTCAACTACTAGCCAATAGGCAACTATCTCTTGATAGTGAAGTTGGAGAATATTTATCCGATATTTCTTATCCCAAAATAAAAATAAAAAGTTTATTGTTACATGAAAGTGGTTTGCAATCAGATTTTGATAATGTTCATAGCATGGCAAAAGAAGAATTAATAAAAAAAGTTAAGTCCGCCCCACTTATATACACTCCCGAGAGTAAAACTGTATACTCTGATTTAAATTACATCTTACTTGGATGGATTATTGAGAATATTGACCAAATCCCTCTAAATGAAGACCTAAAATCACATATCTTTCAACCGTTAGATATGAATAATACCACTTACTCACCTAACAGTATTCCTTCGTCTCAATTTATACCTACTGAATACCAAAAAGATCGTGGTGGCATAATTCGTGGAAAAGTGCATGACTATAAAGCTTATTTGTTAGACGGTATAAGTGGACATGCCGGATTATTCTCAACTTTAAATGATCTATCGCAATTTGCCCAAGTCTTTCTCAATGGTGGGAAATACAAAGGAATACAAGTATTTCCTAAAATAATGTATACCCTACTGAAAAATAAAAAATATAGACATAATGATCGTACATTAGGCTGGGAACTTTGGGATTCAAATAAAAATATGCTATGGCATTCTGGTTTTACAGGAACTTCAATTGCTCTTAATCTAGATAGCCATGAAGCTTTTATATGTCTTACTAACAGAATTTACCCAACACGTAAAAAAACGGGCTGGATTCAAGAAAGACGAGAGTCGTTATCTTATTTCTTTAATCAGAAAGAAGAAATCAAAAAATGAGTATATATATTAAAAAAATTACGTGTAGTAAAAAAACGGTCCCATTAAAGAGACCGTTTATTACTGCCTTACATAAAGTCACCGAAATTGAAGGACTGAAGATCGTTGTTGAATTAAGTGATGGTCAAACAGGTACTGGAACAGCTACTCCTAATGAGAAAGTTACCGGTGACACATTACAAAGCTCGCTAGACATTGTTAATCAAGTTATTAAACCTGCATTAATAAACCAAGACTTCAAAAATTGGAACAAAATTTTAACCACACTTCAAACCTGTATCGTTCATAATTCTGCCGCAAAGGCGGCAATGGACATTGCCTTACATCAATTAAAGGCTAAAGAAAACAATGAATCTCTAGTTAACCTGATTGGTAGTGAAAAAGGCAAATTAACAACCGACTATACAATTAGTATCGGTTCAGATGACCATATGGTTTCTGAAGCCAAAGCCTTAGTTAAAGATGGCTTTACTGCAATCAAAATCAAGTTAGGCAATAATTCTGTAAGTCATGATATTAAAACCATTCAAAAAATTAGTAAAGCTGTTGGTCCTGACATTTCCTTACGTATTGATTGCAATCAAGCCTGGAATTACAAAGACACTTTAAAAGCTAGTCGAACTTGGGCACAGGATAATTTAAACATTGATTTTATCGAACAGCCTGTTCTAAAAGATGCAATCTCAGATTTAACTTTATTAAGTGAAAATTCGCCTTATCCAATTATGGCTGACGAAAGTGTCGCTTCATATCAGGATGCCATTAACTTAATCCAGCATCACGCTTGTGACTACATCAACATTAAGTTAATGAAAACTGGTGGCTTATCAGAGGCAATCAAAATTAATGATTTAGCCCAAGCTTGTGGTATTAAAACTATGATTGGTTGCATGATTGAGCCAGTTGAAAGTATTGCGGCAGCTGCTGCATTCGCTGTTGCAAATAAAAATATTAAATTTATTGATCTCGATTCAATTTTTATGGCTACACAAGATCCCGATCTTAGTAAGTATTTAGAAATTAAAAATAATGAAATTATTCTAAAGGACTAAGACAATGCAATTGACCCAAATTCAAGAACAAATAGAAAATAATCCTTGGAAAACAGCAATTACTATTCGTAAAAATAATCATACGATCTTTGAAAATTCAAACGCTAATGTGATTTTTAAGTCAGCCTCATTAATAAAATTAGGGATTGCTCTTTATATTCAGGAAAAAAAGCCTGGCACAATCGCCAATACTCTTACCCTATCTAGTAATGATATTGTTGGAGGAGCCGGCATTATAAATAGACTAAGCATTAAGTCATGGAAGATTAGCGATTTATTAGACCTAATGTTATCTATTTCTGATAATACAGCTACTAACGCTTTATTGAATTATTACAACATCAATACAATTAATGATTATTTACAGCAAAATTTTCAAAATATTTCTTTAAGTCGATTTTTAATGAAAAAAAGTGATAAAGAAAATACTTGTACATCAAATTCTATGATGGACGTTTTTGAAAAACTACTTGCAGGCGATAACGAAGTTAATCATGTGGTTCTCGATGCCTTAAAGCACCAAGAAGTAAGAAATAAATTAGTAGCTTATAGCAATCCTAAGTATGAAGTCTTTAATAAAACTGGCGAACTATTGCATGAACAGCATGATATAGCACGATTTAGAGCAAACACTGATGTGATTGACTGCTGCGTATTAACCAATTATCAAAGTCAAAAAGATTATGAGAATGTTTTAAGTATGATGCAAAAGATCGGAAAAATACTTACACACTAGAAAGAAGTATTTACAATGGAAATTAAAAACTTAACTACGGAGCAACGAAACCCCGCGACTATGCACATTGATTCCATGTCAACTATCGACATGGTCAAAACTATTAATCAAGAAGACCAAAAAGTCGCTGTAGCAGTGGGAACTCAAGATGATAAAATTGCCCGGGCAATAGATGAAGCAGCTAAGCGCTATAGCAAAGGTGGACGTTTAATCTATATTGGTGCTGGAACAAGCGGCCGTCTTGGCGTTTTAGATGCTGCCGAATTAGTTCCTACCTATGGTATCAAACCAGAACGCGCAATCGGATTAATTGCTGGCGGTAAAGGTGCGATGTATGTTGCTGTCGAAGGTGCTGAAGATTCACAAGATCTAGCAAAAAGAGATTTAAAAGATCTTAAACTAAATAAAAACGATATCGTTTTAGGGCTTGCCGCCAGTGGTCGCACTCCATATGTAATTGGCGGTCTTGACTATGCTAAAGCCATAGGTGCTCTAACTATTTCCATTGCCTGTGTTAAAGACTCTAAGATAGGCCATCACGCCGATATAGCTATCGAAGCTGTTGTTGGATCTGAAGCGATTACCGGTTCGACTAGGATGAAAGCCGGAACTGCTCAAAAGATGATTCTGAACATGATTTCTACTGGTGTCATGATAAAACAAGGAAAAGTCTACGAAAACGTCATGATTGATGTTAAACCTACTAATTCTAAGCTAATTGATCGTGCCTGTCGCATTATTCACACTACTACTGGTGTATCTACCCAGAAAGCTAAAGATACTCTTAAAGAGGCTAATAATGATGTTGGCTTAGCAATCGTAATGCTTAAAACTAACTGCAATCTCAATCAAGCAAAAAGTTTGTTAGAGACAAAAAATGGAAATGTCGCAGAAGTTTTAAATAAGTAGCTTGCTAGCTAAACAGAAGGGGCTTATAATACCTACCATTGCAATATTAATTTACAATGTGAGGTGAAATTATGAGTCCTTTTTTCTTATTCATCTATCTGATTTTTGGTGGGATTTTAGGTGGTCTTCTCTCAACAATTGCAAGTATGGCATCCCTTGCCACTTATCCAGTCCTCCTTTCAGTTGGTATTCCCCCAGTTTATGCAAATACTACTAATGATGCAGCCTTAATCTGGACTGGCGTTGGATCAACTGCATCTTCGCTTAAAGAACTAAAGGGTCACTGGAAACAAGTTAGTTTCTATTCAATTTTTACAATTATCGGATCAGCTTTAGGCTGTATGCTTTTAATTCAATTTCCCGGAAAAATATTTGAAAAGATCGTTCCCTTCTGTATTGCTTTTTCCGGTTTAATGATTTTATTCAGTGGAGAAATTCATCTTGGAAATGAAAGTGATCATCCTAATCGCTTAGTTCAAGCTCTATCACTTTTATGCTTATTGATTGCTGGAGCTTATGCTGGATACTTCGGCGCTGCGAGCGGCGTTTTAATGTTAGTTATCTTGAACGCAATTAGTGATGATGCCTTTTTAACTGTTAATGCTATGAAAAATATTATTGGCGCACTCTCCAATTTAGTTGCGCTAATTATCTATATGTTTACCGAAAAAATTTACTGGAGCGCTGCTATTCCCTTGGCAATCGGAGCGTTGATCGGTAGTTACTTTGGACCACGTATCATGCGCCATATTCCAGTTAAGATCATTCGTTTGGGCATTGCTGTTTTAGCCCTCATTCAAGCTGCTTACTTCGCTTATACTGCGTATAAATAGAAACAAATTTTATCTAGGAAAAATAAATTTACTTTGCGTAATAAACATATGGGATAACCCCTCAAATATCTTTAAGAGAGGATTTACTCATATGGTAAAAAAGATTGAGCCCTGGTTTGGGTTCACAGAAGATAAGGTTTTCGGAATGGTGATGGAAAACAAAGACTTCTGCAAGTATTTGCTTGAAATTATTATTCCAGATCTGAAAATTGAAAAGATAGACTGGTTAGATAAGCAAGTTGAGATTAATAATTTTGAGCGCAAGAATGAAGCTAAAGAAGTTAGACTTGATGTTTTGGTTACAGACCATGAGGGACGCGTGTTTAACATCGAAATGCAAACAACGGATCAAGATGATATCGGTAGACGCATGCGTTACTATCTTTCAAGACTTGATTTACGCTATACTTTAAATAAGGGTAAGACTTATCGAAATTTGAAAGACGCCTTTATTATTTTTCTCTGTAACTTTAAACCAAAGAAAGATGATAAATTTTATGAGTCGTACCATACTTATTCTGATCAAGATAGGTCAAAACAATTACAGGATGGCGTGACAAAGATTATCATTAATTCACAAGTTTCAGCTGAAGGTCAGAGCGAAGACTTAAAAGCCTTGGCTAAACTGATGAATAATGAGCCAGTTAAATTAAATAAATATTTCGATTACGCGCAAAGAAGAATCAAAGAAATCAATGAAGATCCAGAAACGAGGGAAAAGATCATGCTTTACGAAACAAGAATGTTAGAACGTGAACAGGCTGCTGCTAAAATAGCAGGGAAAGTAGCATATGCAGAAGGGAAAAAGATGGCGTTAAACAAGGTGTAGAACAAGGAAAAGTAGATTCTGCTAAAACTATTCTCGAAAATCAACTGAATAATGGTAAAACTTTGGAGCAAGCTACAGAATTTGTTAGAAATTTGAAATTGATTTCTGATAAAGAGTTAGAAAAAATAATCGATCTTTATAAATAATAAAAAATGCTTAGGAAATTTATATCCTGAGCATTTTTTACAATTATTTTGATTACGCGCAAAGAAGAATTAAAGAAATTAACGAAGATCCAGAAACGAGGGAAAAGATCATGCTTTACGAAACAAGAATGCTAGAACGAGGACAAGCTGCAGGAAAAGCAGGATATGAGCAAGGAATGAGACATGGCGTTGAACAAGGAAAAGTAGATTCTGCCAAAATTATTCTCGAAAATCAAATGGATAATGGTAGTACTTTAGAGCAAGCAGCGGATTTTGTTAAGAATTTAAAATTAATTTCCAACAAAGATCTTGAAAAATTGATCAAGATATATAAATAAAACCGTAAAAAAATAATTCTTAAAGCAAAAAGATTGATTAGCCACGTTACTAAAACGCTGGCTAGTCAATCTTTTTTATTTTACAAATATTTCCAAACTATATCATCGCAAGTGGCGTCTTTTCAGTCGGCTGCGGGAAGTCATTATCTATTAATTTTATTTCGTCCGATGTTAATTTGATATCTTGAGCAGCAATATTCTCCTTCATATGCTTAACCGTTCCCGCTTTAGGAATCGATAAAACATTACCATGTCTTAAAGTCCAAGCTAACATAATTTGGTGCGGAGTTACATTGTGCGCACGAGCTACTATTTTAAGATTATTAGTAATCCTAATTGAATCGCCTTTACCTGAGTTAAATGGAGAATACCCAATAAAACCAACGCCATGCTTTTTTTGCCAAGGTAAAACATCATATTCTACCCCGCGTTCAGAAAGGTTATACAAATCTTCATTGGCAAAACAATCCTTGCCGCCTGGGACACTAAACAATTCTTCTAGGTCAGCTACATCAAAGTTAGATACACCCCAGTGGCGAATTAAGCCTTCATTTTGTAATTCTTTTAGTCCGCGTACTGTTTCAGATAAACGCTTATCGCCACGCCAATGAAGCAAATACAAGTCTAAATAATCAGTTTTTAGTCGTTTTAAGCTATTTTCTAAGCTCTGACGTTCTAATTCTGGAGAAGCATGATACGGATAAAATTTTGAGATCAAAAAGATTTGACTGCGATCATAACCTTGAATTGCTTCGCCAATTAAATTTTCACTTTTTCCTTCACCATACATTTCTGCAGTATCAATTACTTTAATTCCATTATCTAAACCATAGCGAAGTGCAGCTATTTCGTCTTTTTTCTTAGAAGCGTCTTCGCCAATTCCCCAAGTTCCCATGCCTAAGCCTGACAAGTTATTTCCTTGAAAACTCTTCTCCATCTCTTCTCACCTCACCTAAATTTTACCGCAGAAAAAAACAAATTTAAAAATGTTAGCGGTTTAAGTTGACTAGACCAATTTTATATTTTATAATGGACTAGACCAATGAATGAGGAGGTACACATAATTATGAAAATCATCGTAACTAAAGATAATATTGAAGGCGGCACTAAGGCATTTGAAATTATTAAAAAGGGAATGGAAAACGGCGACAAAGTTTTAGGCCTTGCAACTGGCTCTTCCCCAATTCCAATGTATGACGATATGTGCGACAGCGACTTAGACTTCTCTGACATGACAAGTATTAACTTAGATGAATACTACGGCTTAAAACCAGATAATGATCAAAGCTACCACTACTTCATGCAAAAACACTTATTCGATAAGAAGCCTTTCAAGCATTCATATATTCCAAATGGAATGGCAAAAGATATCGATGAAGAAGTTGACCGTTATAACGACATTATTGCTGCTAACCCAATTGACATCCAAATTTTAGGTATTGGTAGAAACGGACACATTGCCTTTAACGAACCAGGTACTCCATTTGACAGCTTAACTCACAAGGTTCAATTAACTGAAAGTACTATTAAGGCAAATTCACGCTTCTTTGACAATGAAGACGAAGTTCCTCGCCAAGCTATTTGTATGGGAATTAAGTCAATTATGCAAAGTAAGAAGATTGTTTTACTAGCCTTTGGCGAATCAAAGCAAGATGCAGTTAAAGCATTAGTTGAAGGTCCAGTTACTGAAGAAGTTCCTGCATCCATTTTGCAAGATCACCCAGATGTAACAGTTATTTGTGATGAAGTAGCTGCAGCAAAGCTTGATCCAAAATACAGAAAATAATCCTCATTTAAGACTGTTTACTTTGGCGAATTAATCTTTTTAGATTAGTTCGTCTTTTCTTTTTGTATTTTTTTGATGTGTTCTCTTGACTTTTTTCTTTTATAGCAAATTAAAAAACCACTTGTTTTCATACCAGATATTGAATTACACTATTAAAGCAAACTATATCTTGTAGAAAGAACGTGATGACAGTTATTGTATTGAGCGGGCCTATTGGAGCCGGAAAATCCAGTTTAACCAGTCTTCTTGCAGAGCATTTAGGCACCCAAGCATTTTATGAAGGTGTAGATAATAATCCAATTTTGCCACTTTATTATAAAGACATGGCACATTACACTTTTCTCTTAAATACCTATCTTCTAAACCATCGTTTGGCTCAAATTAACCAAGCTATTCGCGATCATAACAGTGTGTCTGATCGTTCAATTTATGAAGATGCCTTATTTTTCAAAATGAATGTCGATAGTGGAATCGCAGACCCTACTGAATTCAAGATCTACGATAGTTTACTTGAGAATATGATGGAACAAGCCCCAGGCAACCCAAGTAAGAAACCTGATTTGTTAATTTATATTCATGTATCTCTTGATACCATGCTTCACCGCATTCAAAAGCGCGGTCGTACATTTGAACAATTATCAACTGATCCAGGCTTAAAAGACTACTATGCTCGACTTTTGTCTTATTACGAGCCTTGGTATGAAAAATATAATGCATCCCCTAAGATGATGATTGATGGCGATAAATATGACTTTGTTGCAGATGAAGATGCACGAAAAGAAGTTATCAACACAATTGATCAAAAGCTTACTGATCTAGGTAATCTAAACTAGCTAACGAATAGAAGGAACGTGATGACAGTTATTGTATTAAGTGGGCCCATTGGAGCCGGAAAATCCAGTCTAACAGGTATTCTATCTAAGTATTTGGGCACTAATCCCTTTTATGAAAGTGTAGATGACAATCCTGTTTTGCCATTATTCTACGAAAACCCTAAGAAGTACGCATTTTTATTGCAAGTTTATTTCTTGAATACTCGCTTCCAAAGTATCAAGTCAGCATTAACTGATGATAATAACGTACTCGACCGTTCTATCTACGAAGATGCACTTTTCTTCCAAATGAATGCCGATATTGGCCGTGCTACTAAAGAAGAAGTAGATACTTATTACGAACTTCTACACAATATGATGAGTGAGTTAGATCGGATGCCTAAGAAGAATCCAGATCTCCTTGTTCATATTGATGTATCATATGACACAATGCTTAAACGTATTCAAAAACGTGGTCGTAACTACGAGCAATTAAGTTATGACCCAACTCTAGAAGACTACTACAAGCGTTTGCTTCGCTATTATAAGCCTTGGTATGAAAAGTATGATTATTCACCAAAAATGACTATTGATGGTGATAAATTTGACTTCATGGCAAGTGAAGAGGATCGTCAAGAAGTCTTAAATCAAATTGTTGCTAAGCTCAAAGAAATGGGTAAACTTGACGAAAATTGGAAACCAAATTTAGTTAAATAAAGTAAAAACATGTTAGAATACTTTATAGGAACAGTGTTACTATCTGCTTTATAATTTAATGCGCAGAATAGTGCTTAGGCGGTCGTTAGGCCGCTTTTTTTATGCAAAAAAACTGCGGTCCGTGTTGGATCGCAGTTTTTCATATACTCACATCATTAAACTAATGTCTTGAAGCGCCACTTACTGCATCTGCAGCTTCACCAGTTAATTGATTTTCCTTAGTAACAGGATATGGCTTCATAACACTCTTACTCGTTGAAGAAATCCCCCAATCAGCAGTGTAGTCAAGATGATCAATTTTAGCATGTTTAATATCGTCAATCGTCTTACAACCAGTCAATTGCATATCAATCAACAATTCCTTATTCAATTGCTCAATAACTGACTGAACACCTTGAGCACCACCAAGTGCTAAGCCGTATAAGAATGGACGACCAATACCAACTAAGTCAGCACCTAATGCCAATGCCTTAAAGACATGTGAACCACGACGAACGCCGCCATCAAGGATAATTGGAACGGGGCGATCGCAACTCTTCACAGCCTTCGCGATTTCAGGCAAAACATCAATTGTAGCAGGAGCCCCATCAACTTCACGGCCTCCGTGATTAGAAACTACAATTCCATCTGCACCAGCACCAATTGCAAGCATCGCATCTTCAGCACATTCAACGCCCTTAACAATTACAGGCACATCAGCAATGTCCTTAATCTTACGAATATCATCTGGCCCAATATTTTGAGCAGATGAAGCGTACATTTCAGCAACACTTTGTCCCTCTCCTTTTCCACCAGTCCATTCATTAAAGAAAGCAAGTGGAACAGGATACGTAAAGTTAGTCCGTAAATTTGCTTCACGATAGCCACTAACTAGCGCATCTACAGTTAAGAAGAAACCGGTAAAGCCGGCTTTAACTGATTCTTCAATTACCATTTTATTAAAGTCCCAGTTCTTGCTTAGATATAATTGCATAAACCGTGGGGAGTCGCCTACTGCGCTTTGCACATCTTGAACACTCTTATTTGCATAGGTACTCATTCCAAACAAAGCACCGGCAGCTTTTGCACCCTTAGCAGTATCAATTTCGGCTTCGGCATTTGCAATACCATGGCAGGCAATTGGACAGATCATAACTGGTGTCTTTAACTTCATCCCTAAAAATTCAGTATTCAGTTCTGGATCCTGCATCCCAGTTAAAGCACGAGGCACAATTTGAAAATGGTTAAAAGCTTGTGTATTATTCCGCCAAGTCCATTCATTTTCTGCACCACTAGCAATGTAGTAATAAGCAGCTTCTGGTATTACATATTTCGCTTCGTTTTCCAGTTCATCCAAGTTAACCATGTGTAGCTTTTCTTCTCTAGTACTTTGTGGGAACCCCTTATAGTAAGTTGTCATCGATATTTCCTCCAATCATTAAGTAGGTTTCTATACACCTTAATTTTAGGACGATTTCATTAATTTATTAAATAAAAGCTATTATGAAATAATTCACTAAGTCCGATATGCTCACTATCCATGTTCTTTGTAGCGCTTTCTTTAGTTAAAATTCGTGTTTACATTTATTTATCAGAATGCTACACTGTAAAAGTTGCTTATTTAAAGCTAAAAAGCGAACATTATGTCTGGAGGACAAAATGAATTTTATCAAAAACTACTTTCATTTAGAAAAGTTGGGAACTAATGTTAAAACTGAATTTATTGCAGGTCTAACAACCTTTATTAGTATGTCTTATATTCTCTTCGTTAACCCAAGTGTTCTTGGTGCTAGCGGCATGAATACTGGCGCTGTATTTACTGCAACTGCTTTAGCTGCGGCTCTTGGTACAGCAATCATGGGTATTGTAGCTAACTATCCGATTGGTGAAGCACCTGCCTTAGGTATTAACGCCTTCTTTGCCTATACCGTATGTATTGGCATGAAGGTATCTTGGGAAACTGCCTTAGCCAGTGTTTTTGTTGCATCAATTATCTTTATTTTAATTACTTTATTTAAATTAAGAGAAAAGATCATTGACTCTATCCCTTCAGACCTTAAATTTGCCATTTCATCAGGTATTGGTCTTTTTATTGCCTTCCTAGGTTTACAAAATGGTGGTTTAATTGTTGCTAACAAATCTACTTTAGTTGGTTTAGGATCACTTCATAACCCGCTTGTTTGGATTACGATTTTTGGTTTAATTGTTACTGTAATCTTAATGATTTTAGGCGTTCCAGGTGCGATTTTCATCGGAATGATTGCTGCCTCAATCTTTGGCATTTGTACTGGTCAAATTGCCGTACCACACAAGTTTATTTCTTTAGCACCAAGTCTTGCACCTACTTTTGGTCAAGCAGTTTTCCACGTTAAAGACATTAATTCTCTGCAAATGTGGGTTGTTGTTTTAACTTTCTTACTTGTTACATTCTTTGATACTGCTGGTACTTTAATTGGTCTTGCTCAACAAGCTGGCTTTATGAAGAACAACAAAATGCCACGTGTTGGTAAAGCATTAGCCGCAGATTCAACTGCTATGATGTTTGGTTCTATCTTTGGTACTTCACCTGTTGGAGCCTTTGTTGAATCAAGTGCTGGTATTGCAGTTGGTGGACGTTCAGGTTTAACTTCAGTCTTTGTTGCCATCTTCTTCCTGATTTCAATGATCTTTAGTCCATTACTTGGGGTGTTCACTACTCAAGTGACTGCGCCAGCCCTAATTATTGTTGGAGTTTTAATGGCACAAAATACTGCTCACATTCACTGGAACAAGTTAGAAATTGCCGTTCCTGCATTTTTGATTTTACTTGGTATGCCACTTACCTACTCAATTTCTGATGGTTTAGCATTAGGGATGATTACTTACCCAATTTGTATGGTTTCTGCAAAGCGTGGTAAAGAAGTCAGCCCAATGATGTGGATACTGTTTGTCGTATTCATCATCTTCTTGTGGGTTTTGAATTTTAAGTAAGCTAAAATTCACTAACAAAAATACCGATTATCATCCATCTTGATAATCGGTATTTTTTATCGCTTTTATTATCTGTAAAATATACTTAACAAAAAGTGCGATTTTTATAAAGTATACTTTACAACATCTATAATTAAGTCGTTCAGAGTATAATATAAGTATAAAAGAAATCTTTATTTTCCCCACTCAACTGTTTAATTTTCGCAAATACAGAACAGGAGGAATAAAAATGATCATTACTGGTAAGACTATTTTTAAGATAGTCTATATACTTAGCATAATATTTAGCATTACTTATATCGTCTGGAACACTCTCCAGCATAATCCATTAGATCCAACTTACCTTTTAGTTGCCGTCATCAGTATCGTAGCGATGACTTTAGTTTTTATAAAAATTAACAAAGAAGAATAAATTCCTTCCATAACAAAGCCCGTGCATCGCACGAGCTTTTTAAGTACCACTTCTCATCCAGCCGCAAAATACTCAATATTCATACTTTAAATACAAAATTCGCTAGTTTAGTTAGTCTTTTTTGCCTGTTCGTCTTCTTTTACAAAAAAGCTTTCGCTATAATTATTTTCACAGCAAGTTTTATGAGCGGCGGTTGTTTTTCCTCTCGGAGGTGAGGCCTATGGTCAATATACTACAGAAAGGGTTCAACCATGTCGGTTTACGAAAGCATCTCTTTGATGCTTTTGTTTGGTACATTTGTGTTAGCTTTGCTAACCTATATAGACCACCACAAAAAATAAAAACGCCGCTCTACCTATAACTTTGGCGAGTTATAGAGCGTCGTTTTCGTCATCTTAACATTAAAAGCCACCGCTCTTAAAGCGGGCTGTATAAGGAGATCCGCGGATCTCCTTTTTTCATACTTGATTATATCATAGTATTTATTAATAAATATCATTTTTAGATTTGTACATTTTACCCTAATCTCTACAAATCTCTAGGCAATATGATCTCTTTTCACATTTTGGACAAGTTAATTTTCTAAACTTAGGTGTATGCGGGGCTAAGTTAAAAATTAAAAATGACGGAATAAAGACATCCCCGCAATTAGGACAAACATATTCAACTCGGTCGTAATAGTATTTTGAAAACATTATTGCCCCCAGCACAGCAATCACAATTGCTATACTTGCATTTAATCGCAACGCATACATGAGACTAATGCCTATCAGTTCAACTACTATCCACATAATTATATAAAGCCACATTTTTCTTCTTAAAACTGTCATTTTGTTTTCTTTTCTCATAATACTTGTAATGTCAGAAAAATTGGTTAATGCGGCAGATAAAACACCTATTTTTTGTAAATGTTCTATCTGTTTTTGCTTTGCAGTCAATTCGTTGATTTTTTGTTTGTTTTCTTGATACTGCTGCTTTAAAAGCAACTCAAGCGATTTACTTCCGCGCTCATCTTGAATGAGCGTTTTTATTTGTTTCAACGAAAAGCCAAGATCTTTTAGAAACAAAATTAATTCTATCTGCCTTATCTGTTCTTTTTCATAAAAACGATAGCCATTCTCTTCCGTATAAGCCGGCTTAACAAGCCCTTTTTCATCATAGAATCTTAGAGTACGCGTACTTACTTCCAGCATCGCAGCTACTTCACCAATTGAATATTTTTCTTGCATTACTTTCACCTCCTAGCTTCAAGATATCAATTAACGCAAGGTCAAAGTCAATATTTAAATTATAAAATATTATATTTCCCGGGCCATAATGTTCGGATTCTGCCAAAAATATGCTATTTTAGGTACTATTGTCTGCCTCTAGATTAGTTTAATCGAATAATTTTGACTATTATTCTTGAAATAGTTAATATTTTAGATATAATTTTAGTTGAAGATTCGCTTTTAGATGACTAAGAACACAAGTAAATCATTTTAAAGCTTCTTTTTCTTTAAAATACGAACATTACCACATCTGGAGGGTTACATGAATTCAATTGGTAAATTTTTCCATTTAAATGAAAACCACACTTCATTTAAAACAGAGTTTTTAGCTGGACTAACTACGTTTGTGAGTATGTCTTACATTCTGTTTGTTAACCCAGCTGTTTTAGGAGCAAGTGGCATGAACAAGGGAGCGTTGTTTACTGCAACAGCCTTATCTGCTGCTTTCACGTGTATTGTAATGGGACTAGTTGCCAATTACCCTATTGCTTCTGCACCAACCTTGGGACTTAACGCATTCTTTACTTACACCGTCTGCTTAGGAATGCACGTTAAATGGCAAACTGCTTTAGCTGCTGTTTTTGTTGCTTCGATTCTTTTCATCTTACTAACTGTATTTAAAGTACGTGAGATGATTATCGATGCTATTCCTAGTGATATTAAATACGCAATCTCAGCTGGTATCGGTTTATTTATTGCCTTTATTGGTCTTCAAGGTGGTAAATTAATTAGCAAGAGTGATTCTACCTTAGTTACTGTTGGTGCTTTGAACAATCCACTTGTTTGGATCACAATTTTTGGTTTAGTTGTTACTATTTTCTTAATGATCGCCAGAGTCCCTGGTGCCATCTTTATCGGAATGATCGTGGCTGCTGTCTTTGGCATCGCCATCGGTCAAATTCCAATGCCTAAGGCCTTTATTTCAGGAGTTCCAAGTCTTTCACCAATTTTTGGTCAAGCTGTTTTCCATATTAGTGATATTAATACTGTCCAAATGTGGATCGTTGTCTTCACTTTCTTACTGGTTACTTTCTTTGATACTACTGGTACTTTAATCGGACTTGTTCAACAAGCAGGCCTCATGAAAGACAACAAAATGCCACGCGCCGGTGAAGCTCTAGCAGCTGACTCATCTGGTATGTTAGTTGGTTCTGTTCTTGGTACTTCACCTGTTGGTGCCTTTGTTGAATCAAGTGCTGGTATCGCAGTTGGTGGTAGAACTGGTCTAACTGCTGTCTGGGTTGGTATTTTCTTCTTAATTTCAACTATCTTCAGCCCAATCTTAAGTGTCTTTACTACTCAAGTAACTGCTCCTGCTTTAATTATTGTTGGGGTATTAATGGCTGAAAACTTAGCACACGTTCACTGGACTGACCTTGAAATTGCAATTCCATGTTTCTTAATCGCACTTGGCATGCCTCTTACCTACTCAATTTCAGATGGTCTTGGCTGGGGCTTAATTATTTACCCAGTATCAATGCTTGCTGCTAAGAGATTCAAAGAAATCACGCCAATGATGTGGATTTTATTCTTTGTCTTCGTCATTTACTTCGTAGTTCTAAATGTGAAATAGGGTTAGGATAATGAAAAAGCTAGTTAGAGACAAAATACCTGAATTCGCTACCTATGCATCTTATCGTCAACTAAAACCTGATGAAAGAGAAGATGCCTTGAAAAATAAAATCGTCGAAGAAGCTAATGAGGTTAAAGCTGCACCCGACGATCAAAATCTCCTTGAAGAATTAGCTGATGTTTACACAGTATTAGAAGCATTTTTAGATTTTAAAAATATTAGTAAAGAAGACTTACTAAAGCAAGTAGAAGCAAAGAAAGCTGAAAAAGGTGGCTTTACTAAATTCCTTTTGATGAATACTGATAAATAATATCTCCTTAAACAAGTAGTTCACATGACTACTTGTTTTTTATTTATCTCCATTTGCGTATACGATAAATTTCTGCTAGAATACTTAACAATCAAGTTATCTATATATCGTCGAAATAAGGTCGACAGTATCTACCCTGAGCCATAAATTCAGGACTATAGGTATCAGACGTCATAAATTTGCTTTACTTTAAAGGACATCTTTTACCCATAGCTTTTGGGTAAACTGTGTCCTTTTTTCATTTTTATTTTATGTTGGAGAAATGATGCAATTTTTAGATAAAGTCTTTCATTTAGAGGATGCACATACTAATGTCAAACGCGAATTAATCGCTGCTCTCACCACGTTTGTTTCATTGTCATACATCCTTTTTGTTAACCCTAATATTTTAAGTGCAGCTGGTATTAATAAAGGCGCTGCTTTCACTGTTACTGCAATCGCAACTGCAATTGGTTGTTTCTTAATGGGATTCATTGCTAATTACCCAATTGCCTTAGCACCAACTCTTGGTAGTGCTGCCTTTTTCTCATATAACGTAGTTATTGGAATGCATATCAATTGGCAAACCGCTTTAGCTAGTGTGTTAGTTGCTTCAATCTTGTTTATTTTAATTACTGTTTTAAAATTACGTGAAAAAGTCGTTGATGCTATTCCTCAGGACTTAAAATATGCAATCTCTGCTGGTATTGGCCTATTCATTGCTTTTATTGGCTTACAAAATGGTAAATTAATCGTTGATAATAAATCTTCTCTAGTTGGTTTAGGATCATTCAATAATCCAGCTGTTTGGATTACTTTATTTGGCTTAATTTTAACTGTCATCTTAATGGCTGCTAAAGTTCCTGGTTCAATCTTCATCGGTATGATCGTGACTGCTATCTTTGGAATGGTAATTGGTCAAATTCCAATGCCACATGGTATTGTTTCTGGTGCTCCAAGTATTGCGCCAACTTTTGGTCAAGCAGTCTTTCATTTAAAGGACATTAATACTCCGCAACTATTTATGGTTGTTTTGACATTCTTACTAGTTACTTTCTTTGATACTGCTGGTACTTTAATTGGAATGACACAACAAGCTGGAATGGTTGATAAGAACGGTAAGATTCCACGCATCGGTAAAGCCTTCTTGTCAGATTCACTTGCTATGGTTGAAGGTTCTGTTCTTGGTACTGCTCCACTTGGTACTTCTGTTGAATCAAGTGCAGGTATCGCAATGGGTGGTAGAACTGGCTTAACTGCTATTTTTGTTGGTATTTTATTCTTAATTTCAATGATTTTCAGTCCTCTTCTAGCAGTAATCCCAACTACTGTGACTGCTCCAGCTTTAATTATCGTCGGGGTATTAATGGCAGGAAACCTTAAGTATATTCACTGGGATAACTTCGAAATTGCCTTTCCATCATTCTTGGTTGTTGTTGGTATGCCATTAACTTACTCAATTTCTGATGGTTTAGCCTTAGGGATGATTGCTTACCCAATTACGATGATTGCTTCTAAGCGCTACAAAGAAGTATCACCAATGATGTACATTCTATTTGTAATATTCGTTATCTTCTTCCTTATTACAAATATGGGATAAAAATAAAAATGAGATCGTACGCGATCTCATTTTTTATTACCTCGGCAATAATTTACTAGCTTTAGATCATTATTTATTCCATAATGTTAGATATATTTACTAGTGCGCCAAGCTAGTCAATCGAGGAGTATTTGGAATAATGTCAGTTAAACCTATCATTCATGATGAACTTTCTTTAAAATTCAAATCTACGCTAGCCACCAAGCAGGATCTAACAACAGCTAAAGATTTGAAAGACACCCTACTTGCTAATAACGGCAAAGCTGCTGGACTTGCAGCGAATATGATCGGTGTACAAAAGCGAATTATTGCTTTATTTGTTGGTCCACTTCCAATTGTGATGCTTAATCCAATTATTGTTAAAAAAACTGATAAGTATTTAGCTTATGAGGGATGTCTTTCTTTAGAAGGAGAACGTCCGACAGAAAGATATAAGAAAATTACAGTGAAATACCAAAATGAAAACTTTGAAACTCGTCAACAAGATTTTTCTGATTTTGTTGCTGAAGTAATTCAACATGAAGTTGATCATTGTAATGGAATTTTGATTTAGGTATACAAAATACCTAGGGCAATGCTCATGTCTCAGGTATTTTTATATATAAAATTATTACACTTTAATCCTTTCCTTGTTCCTTTAGCCAGGCTTCCTTATCAGCCACCTTGAAGAATGGATAATACCAACCTACAGAAATAATTATTTCAACTAATTGCCAAACGGCTCCTCTCCAGCCACTTAAAAACAAACCGGAAATAACAGGTGGCATTGTCCACGGTAAATTAATACCATTAGCTGGTGGCACAAGTCCTAGTCGAACTACCAAGTAAGTTAAACCGCCAAAAACTATTGGAGAGAAGATAAACGGAATCATCATAATAGGATTCATAACAATTGGTAGTCCGAAAATAAGTGGTTCATTAATATTAAAGATTGAAGGTGCAGCAGCTAATTTTCCTAAAGATTTATACTGTTTCGACTTAGCAAAGAACAATAATAAGATAATTAAACCAAAAGTAGCACCAGTACCTCCTAACCTTACAAAGTTACCATCAAATTGTGCATTGATAATATTCGGAACAGGTTGACCTTTGGCATATGCATTTGCATTTTGAATAGTCAAAGCTGTCCAAATAGGCGTAGTAACAGCACCAACAATATTTGGCCCATGAAGACCGAGAGAGAATAACAAAGTCATTAAAAATTCTAGGAACAAGGTTGCTGGTAAACTAGCACCTAACCCTTCCAAAGGAATTTGAATTAGTTTTGAAATACAAGTTTGTGCATCTTTAAATGGAGTAATTTTAAAAAGAAAGAAAATTAGTGTAAAAACTATCATCACGAAAGCAGTAGGAACCAGTCCTTCAAATGAATTAGCAACATTGGCTGGTACGCTATCTGGCATTTTAATTGTCCAATGCTTATTTAATACCCAATTAGTTAGATCACAAGCACAAAAGGCAATAATCATACCAACAAATAACCCTTGAGCTTGAAAATTCGCCATAGGTATAAACGAATTATCCTTAATAAGTGTTTCAGGCGTTACTAGCATGAATGCAAGAATAGAATTAATAATGAATTGAACTTCATCTTTTTTATATCTATTAGCCAAACTTTTCGCGATTCCGATAATAACAAATATTGTCATTATCCCAACGCTAAAATTATATGCACGATTACAGTAATCAATCCAAGTTGTACCAAAAGTTTTATTTACCCACTTAACTACAGCTGGTATTGGAAAATTTGGAAAGATTAAAAACAACGAACCAACGATAATTAATGGCATCGCATAGTAGAAGCCATCCCGCATTGATCCTAAATATTTATTATTATTTAGCTTCTCTGATATTGGTAATAGCTTACTAGCAATTTTTTCAACAAAAGTTTGCTTTTTAGATTCCATTATCTTACTCCTTAATCTAATCCTAAGGCATTACTATAAATCAACTTTTTATATTAATAATGAATCTCTTAAATTCTTTATACAGTCAATTCCTTCTTAGTATTAAAATTTATTTTTTTACCATTTGCATTAATAGAATAATTTAGATTTTTCAAATTGATATTTGCAGTCACTTTATGTGTCTTTTCTCTATTCATTCGTATTATTACAATCTCATTTTCACTAGGCGTCTCAACTTCAATTGACCCATCTAAATCAAAGGCTGCTTCTTCATTTCTAAACCTAAGCAACTTAATCAACGATTGAACAACCGGTCTCTTAACTTCCTTGGCAATTTCTTCTTTAGAATAATAATGCCTGTTAATATTTCGACCTTCTTTAGTCTCCTCAAGTAGTTTCAAATCATTCTTACCAGCTAACAATCCCACATAATATATTTGTGGTATTCCTGGTGCAAAAACTTGAAGTAAACGAGCTAAGAAGTACTTTTTATCATCGTTTCCAAGGGCCGAATAATATGTCGTGTTAATTTGATAAATATCCAAATTGTGATACTCAGCACTCGAATATTTTCGACTTACATTGGCTCCGACCTTGTACAGCTCGTTAGTCGTATACTTTAATTCATCATCAGTCAAAACATCTTTGGCATCTACTACTCCAATCCCATCATGTGTATCTAAAGTAGTAAATTGCTTCATTGGGCATTTTCTAAGCCAGGCTGCCAAACGATCCGACTTTCCGCTATAGAGCGAATAAAGTAAAACCATTGGCAAAGCAAAATCATAAATATAATATCCATGCTTTGCTACCTTCATTGGCATCGTATAGTGCTCATGAATCTCAGGTAAAATCTTAGCGTCTGTTCCTTTAAGATCATTTTTCACCTGGTCTAGCAGTTCCCAAATTTCAGGTTCTACAAAGAAATCATTCGTATCCAACTTTTTAATCGCATACGCAAAAGCATCTAACCTAATCAAACTTGCTTTGTGCTTAGCCAAAGTTCGTACTGAATCTTTGATAAACTCTTGCGTTACTTTTGTTCTAACATCTAAGTCAATTTGCTCATCCCCAAAAGTATTCCATAATTTCGACTTGCTTCCATCTGCAAAAGTAATCTCTTGATATGGAGCCTTGTCCTTTCTTTTATAGATCTGATCAATATCAGCCTTAGTCGGTCTTCCTTTTGGCCAGAACTTATTCCAATCTAAAAACAGATCTTTATATTTACTATTTTCACCGTTCTTCTGAAAATCTTGATAGTACTTAGAATGCTTAGAAATATGATTAATCATAAAATCAAGCATTAAATAATACTTTTCACCAAGTTTTTCAAAATCTTTCCAAGTGCCAAACTTGGGATCTATTTCATCATATCTAGTTGGTGAAAATCCTCGATCTCCTGTCGAAGGAAAAATCGGCAAAATGTGGATTCCACCAATAGCGCCTTTAAAATGTTGCTCCATCACTTCTGATAGATCATTTAAATTATTTCCCAGGCTATCAGCATAGGTGATTAACATCGTTTTATTTTGCAGTTTCAATCTTTTATTCCCCTCGCTTTTATTATTAAGCGCTTACATTTATTACACTTATAGAATATCCATAATTTGTCTTCTTGTAGCAGTTTTCATTTTTTTACATTATTACTTTCTAAGAGCTTATAATATAAGTGTATTTCACTATGTAAATTTTCATATGAGGGAATAAATATGAGAGTATCAATTACCGATGTTGCTAAAAAAGCACAAGTATCAATTGCGACAGTTTCACGCGTTATCAATCAAAACGATTATGTTGCACCAGAAACTAGAAAAATCGTTGAAGCAGCTATTAAAAAGACCGGATATCACTTACCCCAGCATCATCTAGCTAATCATACAAAAAACAAAATAATCGAGGTCATCCTTCCATCTGTTACTAATCCACTATATGCAAAGTTTTATCAAGAAATTGAGCGAAATTTAGCTGCCGAAAATTATTCTAGTTTATTAAAAATAGACAATGATCCGACACATACGTTAGAGCCATATTTGACAGCCTTAAAAAAGGGTAAAATAGCTGGAATTATTACTTCTTCAAATCTTCCAATTTCCGATCAAAATGCTAGCGACTTATTGCCAATCGTTTCATTCGACCGACATTTAAGTAAAGTTACTGTCCTCAAATGCAATAACTTAGATGGTGGCTATAAAATAGCCCAAAAAGTTTTAAGTTTAGGGAAGAAAAATATCTTAATTTTATCTGGGAATCGGGCTGATTTATATCCTCTTAATGATCGGCTTAAAGGGATGCTTTCGGTATTTAATCATTATAAAGTTAATGTAAAAACAACATATATTGATTTCGAGAGTTCAATGATGGTTAAAAAAATCCAAATTGCACAAATTATCGACTCACCAAAATTTGATGCAATTTGTTGTACTGATGACGTTACTGCTTTATTAGTCAAACAACATACTGATGAAATGAACTATCATCCCTTAATTACTGGCTTTGACGGCACAGACTTCATCCATAGCTTCTTTCCAGAGCTAATCACCGTTAAACAACCAATTGAAGATATCACAAAGCTAATGTGTGAAATTTTAATTAAGAAAATTCATCATCCTAGCAAGCATTTTGAATCAGAGTATATTTTCCCAGTAACATTATTAGATTAAATTGTTCACAAAAAAGGTAGCACCTCGACTAAAAATCGAAGATGCTACCTTTTTCTTCTATAATTCACGATTTGTTGGTCCACGTTCAATCTTAATTCTAACAATTAAATGAACTAAGTTATATAGCAGAGTAAATGCTAGTAAAATCAACCAAAAATACCAAAATGCATAAATAATTAACAAAATAGCTGGAAAAACACTTAAAAAAACTGCAACTAGACTATCAGCTAGCTTCAATTTCTTATTAAATATTCCGACTCCCACTAATTGATATGACTTAAAACCTAAATATCCTGCACCAGCTAATCCAAATAATCTTAATAGCACGTCAACATTCACAAAGACGCATACCATGCTTAATCCTATATACAAAACGCCGATGATCATCAGTATAATCCGAACCGATCTCGTAACCGCATGGCTTTCTTCTAAGCCTTGTTCTATATCAACAAGATAATAAGTAATCGCGCATAAACCGACTAATCGATACAGCCAGCCTAAATTCCTTAACGCTAAAAATATCACAATAACACTTAGAATAATTCCGGCCACACCAAGAAAACGGTTCAATTTTCTATTCTTAACAATTAAGTCTGGCCGCATCCAATCATTCCTATCTAATCCTATAACTGTCGATTAGTTCCATCATGCTCAACCTTAATTCTGACAATCAAATGCAGTAAGTTATATGCCAAAGCAAAGATCAAGAGAAATAGCCAGAGAATATCTCTTGGAGCTAATGCAACTACTATTCCCAAAAAAGTTGCTATCATGCTATCGGCAAACTTCAGATTCTTATTCTTCAAGTCTTTACGTAAGACCGCATTAGTTTTAAAGCCCAAATATCCAGCACTGACAATTCCAAATGCCACTAATAAAAAATCTAAATTAACAAAGGCAAAAATAATACTCATAAGCTCGTAAATTGTACCAAGAACAATAAAAATAATTTTTTGCGTGCGACTAATTACCTTACTATCTTCTAGCATTTGTTCCACATCAATCCAGAAATAAAGAATAACCGCCACCACAATAAAAGTGAGTAGCCAGCCGATGTTTTTTACAGTAAAAAAGACCATCATAATTACAATCAGCAAACTGATAAATCCAAAATACTTATCTTGCTTTTTTCTTTTTGCTAATTCAATCCATCTTTTATCATCCATCCTACTCACCTCTCATTATTTGTTTAGATTTTACTATGAAATATTTATTTTAACAATATTTTAATTATATTTTTATCAAAAAGTGTAAATTCATTTGTTGACAAATGTAAACATAAAGATGTATGATTACAAATGTAAACGAAAGGGAATATAAAAAAATGAGCGAAAAAAATTTATCTCCTATCTCAGACAGTGAATGGGAAGTAATGCGTATTGTCTGGACACTAGGTGAAACCCATACAAATCAAATTTTAAAAGAGCTTCAAGCAAAAAAAGATTGGTCTGATTCAACCATCAAGACATTAATTAGAAGACTAGTTCAAAAAGGTTGGTTAACTGCCAAACATGAAGGACGGCGCTACATCTATACTGCTACTGTTAATCAGACAGAAATGATGTATATCGAAACAAAAAATTTGTTAAACAGAATGTGCGACATGCATAAGGGAGAAGTAATCTTAAAGCTTCTCAAAGATTCGCCTGTTTCTAAAGGTGATTTAATGAAGATGCAAGAAGAAATTAGTCAAAAAGAAAAAACAGCACCTGACAAGGTTCCCTGCAATTGCTTAAAAGCAGGATCTACTATCTGCTAGGAGGGTATAAAAATGAGTATTAGTCAAATTATCACATTAATTATCGGCATTATTCTAATTGGCTTTATTATCTGGTGGTTCTTTGGGAAACACAAGGAAGCTACAGGAAGTGGAACTATTGTTAACGATGAACAAACTGCAACAATTGTTGTGAACGGTGGCTATTCACCTTCAACAGTAGTGCTAAAAAAGGGCGTTCCAGCACAAGTTAACTTTGACATGCGTGATTCTACTGCCTGCTTATCACATGTTGTCTTTGAACAATTAGGCGTTAATAAAGATCTAACTAAGCAAAAAATTACTACTATTGATATTCCAACTGACAAAGCTGGTACTTATAACTTTGCCTGCGGAATGGACATGTTTCATGGAAAAGTAATTGTTAAATAAAGAGAGGAACTACTAAAATGAGTATTTTTTCAAAAAATCAAACTAAAAAAGTTGTTGTTAATGCAGAAAATCATGGCTACAAGCCAGATGTAATTACTTTTAAAGCAGGCAAGCCTGCACAAATTAAGTTCATTCCTTCTGATAACATGGGCTGTATGAACGAGATTGTCTTCAAAGATCTTGGCGTTGATAAGACTCTTGACGATAAAAAAGAAATAACTGTTGATATTCCAACTGATAAGCCAGGTACTTATAACTTTGCCTGCGGAATGGATATGTTCCATGGAAAGGTCGTCGTTAAATAATGAAACTATCAAATATTAAACGCTTTTGGATCTCATTCATCCTGTCTATTCCAATGCTCATTCAGATGTTTGCAATGCCTTTTCATTGGATGATGCCAGGATATAACTGGATTGCGCTTATTACAACAACAATCATTATGGCGATTTCTGCTCTCCCTTATTGGAAAAGTGCCATTGCTGCTTTTAAAAAGCATAGTGCTAATATGAATACCTTAGTTGCTACAGGTACAGCAGTTGCTTACTTCTACAGTATCTTCGCAATGATTACTAACCGTCCTGTCTACTTTGAAAGTGCCGCCTTTGTTACTGTCTTCGTTCTTCTTGGAGACGCTATGGAAGAAAAAATGCACGACAACGCATCAAATGCCTTAGGAAAATTAATGGGCTTACAGGCAAAAGATGCTGAAGTTCAAAGAGATGGCAAGTTCGTTAAAATTCCACTTGATCAAGTTAAAGTTGGCGACATTATCCGCGTTAAGCCGGGCGAAAAGATTCCAGTTGATGGTGAAATCTTAGAAGGTGTTACAACGCTTGACGAATCAATGGTTACTGGTGAAAGTATGCCAGTTGTCAAAAAAGTTGGTGACACCGTTGTAGGTTCAACTATTAACAGTAACGGTACCATTACTTTCAAAGCCACTAAAGTTGGCTCCGATACAATGCTCGCTCAAATAGTTGACTTAGTTAAAAAAGCTCAAACTAGTCACGCTCCAATTCAAAACCTAACAGATAAGATATCCAATATCTTTGTCCCAGCCGTAATGATTATTGCTATTTTAACTTTCATTATCTGGTATTCTTTCTTGGGTGCAACTGCTGTAGAAGCAATGCTCTTTGCCGTTAGCGTTATTGTTATTGCCTGTCCATGTGCTTTAGGTTTAGCTACTCCAACCGCCTTAATGGTCGGAACTGCTCGCAGTGCTAAAATGGGTGTTTTAATTAAAAATGGTGAAGTTTTACAAGAAGTCAGCGACTTAGATACAGTTGTTTTTGATAAAACTGGCACTATTACAGTTGGTAAACCTGAAGTTACAGACGTTGTAGGTAATAAAAAACAAGTTTTAACTATTGCTGCTAGTCTTGAAGAATCTTCTGAACACCCTCTTGCTACAGCAATTGTCAAAAAAGCGAAAGCGGAAAAATTAACAATTGAAAAAGTTGATGACTTTGAAGCAATTGAAGGTAAAGGCGTTAAGGCTAACTACAAAGGAAAAACAGCTTTTGTTGGTAGTGATCGCTTACTAGCAGACGTTAATATTTCCCAGGAAATGACACAAAAAGCAACAGATTTACAAAATGAAGCTAAAACGGTTGTCTATATTGGTTTAGATGGAGAAATTATTGGCTTAGTGGCCATTCAAGATGTACCAAAGCCAAGTTCACGTGAAGCTATCAAAGAGCTAAGAGAACGCGGCTTAAAGACCATTATGCTTACAGGAGACAATAAAAATGTAGCTAAAGCTATTGCTAAACAAGTAGGTATTGACCAAGTGATTGCTGGAGTTTTACCTAATGAAAAAGCAATGCACATTAAGAAATTACAAGATCAAGGTAAAAAAGTTGCCTTTGTAGGGGACGGAATTAATGATGCTCCAGCACTCTCGACTGCTGATGTTGGAATTGCTATGGGATCAGGAACTGATATTGCCATTGATTCTGGTGGTATTGTCTTAGTTCAAAACGACTTGCGTGGCGTAGTTCGCGCCCTTGATATTTCTAAGAAGACATTTAACAGAATTAAGTTGAACCTCTTCTGGGCTTTAATTTACAACACAATTGGTATTCCAATTGCAGCTGGATTATTTGTTGGCTTAGGATTTACTCTTAGTCCTGAATTAGCCGGCTTAGCTATGGCATTTTCGTCCGTTTCTGTAGTTGGTAGCTCATTAATGCTTAATAAAACAAAAATTGCTGGTGAAACAGCTAAAGCATAATTACATAATCAAAAAGACCTAGTATCAATTTATAAATACTAGGTCTTTTTTTGTCTATTGTTCTTTATATTTATCAAAAAATTTTATCATCTCTTTGCCAAAAGCTGACATCCCACCCCATTCAAAACTTTCTAAAATCAAATTACACTGTTCTAAATGTGTTTCCTTTCTATCAGTATGATAAGCAATCAATTCTTCATAAAAAGTAAGCATTTCACGATAAAGAAAAAATTCAGGAATAACTTTAATTTGATGGCCTAGACTGATAAGTTCATTTGTTTCATTATATTTCTGCTCTTCAATTCCCTGCTTTAATACATTCAGTATAATCGCAAATAAAATTTCGTCTTGTCTTTCGACTTTCTTCTTTTTTAATGCTTTAACAATCTGCTTAATTATTTGCCGATTACTGTCAAAATCATACAAATCCACAAAATTCGCATAGACTGATAATTTATAGGTATCATATTCTGGCATCAGGAATATCTTTTCTTTTAGCTTATTTCTTAAATTAAAGTCAAAAGTATCGGGATCGTCCTTTTCTGATTCTAAAACACCATCAATTATCAGCATCATGTTTTTCTTCATATCAGCTTCGACATCTAATTTAGCAGCTTTTTCCTTAATTTTTTTAATTTGTGCTAACGAATTATCCGAATAATTCGCTTTGGTTATTTCTTCAAAAATGGCATTCACTTGATTTAATTGTTGCTGATGTGGATCAATTTCTAGTTTTTCAAAAAAATTTTTAACTGGGATTGCATTATGCGTCAGGAGCAACAATAAATCATCAGCAGTAATTCGGTGGACATTCTTTTCAACTTTAGAATAGTAAGACTGACTAACAATCTCAGCTGCAAACTCTTTCTGACTTTTATTTTGTTTTACGCGATATTCTTTAAGTAATTCACCAACAGTCATTTTTTCACCTCAAAGTAATTCGAATACGACTATTCTAGAAATGATTTTACTTTCTTGATATTATTAAATCAACATTAAATTTAAAGGAGTAATCAGTTATGAAAAGCTTTAAAATTCGTGGCGGACTTGGCGACTCAGCCGTAGTAAACCCTGACGTTAAATTACAAGACAACTTATACTTAGCTATTAATTCAAAATGGCTTGAACATGCAGAAATTCCAGCTGACCGTCCCATGATTGGTGGCTTCACAGAGTTAGATATCAAGATTAAAAAGCAACTGTTACAAGATTTTGATAACTTTGCTTCTAACGACAAAGTACTTCCTAAGATTGCAAATCTAGATAAAGCTGTTCGGCTTTATCAGCTTGCACTGGACTTCAAGCAAAGAGACGCAGATGGAGCTAGACCTATTCAAGCAGACTTACAAAAACTCACTTCTTTAAAGAATTTTTCAGATTTTGAAAAGCATGCTGTTAATTTAGTTAAGGGTGCACTTGCTTTTCCTTTCACTATTAACACTGATGTTGATATGAAAAATACAGCTAAGAATGCACTCTATTTTGACTCACCAGCTACATTCTTACCTGATGCTGGAAACTATCAAGACTCATCTGCTGATGAGTTATTAGCTATTTTTGAAAAACAATCAGTAGACCTTTTAGAACTAGCTGGCTTTAGTGAAAATGATAGTAAAAAATATGCCGCTAATGCGATTAAATTCGATAAACTCTTAGCCAAATATAAAAAATCACAAGAAGAATTAAACGATATTGCTGGTATTTATAATCCCTACTCACTCTCTGACTTTAAAGCAGCATTTTCTAACTTGAATATTGAGCAATTACTTAATGACCTACTTCCTAATTTACCTGAAAAGGTAATTGTAATTGAACCTAAATTTTTACAGCACATTAATAAACTTCTCAATCCTGATAACTTTGAGGAACTGAAGAGTTGGCTTGTAGTTACCTTCATTAATCAATATGCTATATACCTTTCTCAAGAATTTCGTGAAGCAGCTTTTACTTATGATCATGCAGTATACGGAGCAAAAGAATTAAAAAGCCAAGCCCAGCATGCTTATGGGATTGCTAATAATATCCTAGGCGAAGTCATTGGTCTCTACTATGGTCAAACTTACTTTGGACCAAAAGCTAAAGCAGACGTGGAACAAATGATTAGAAAAATTCTTGCAACTTACAAAGCAAGACTTCAGACTAACGACTGGCTTACACCATTTACACAAAAGCAAGCTCTAAAAAAACTCAATGCAATTACATTAAAAATTGGTTATCCTGATAAACTTAGCGACCTATATGATCAAATTCAAGTATCATCAGATAAATCATTATATGAAAATATTATTGCTGCTAATCAAACCAAAATTATTCATAATTTTAACCAATTAAATGAACCCATTGATCGAACTCTTTGGGGAGCTGATCTTCCAGCAAATGAGATCAATGCAGGTTATAATCCAACAAATAATGATATTACTTTCCCTGCAGGAATCTTACAAAAGCCTTTTTACAGTCTAGATAATACACTAAGCGAAAATCTTGGCGGCATTGGAGCTGTTATTGGTCATGAAATTACTCATGCTTTCGATCCAAATGGCTCTAAATTTGACGAAGTCGGTAATATTCGTAATTGGTGGAGTGACGAGGATTATGCTAAGTTTAATGAATTGTCTCAATCTGAAGTCACTTTATTTGATGGTATTATCTGTGGCGGAATTAAAACAAATGGTAATCTAACTGTCGGTGAAAATGTTGCTGATTTAGGTGGCCTTACAGCTGCAGTAGAAACTGCAAAAAAAGAAAATGGTAATTTGCAAGAAGTCTTTCAAAGTTGGGCTAAAATTTGGCGTGGTAAAATGACACCTCAAGTTAGAAAAACGCTTATTGCCTACGACCCACATGCACCACGAGAACTTAGGACAAATGTTACGGCTCAATCTATTGATGACTTTTATACAGCTTTTGATATTAAGCCTGGCGATGGCATGTGGCTTGATCCTGAAAAACGAGTACATATTTGGTAATTTAAAGTTTTCATCATAAAGTAAGTTTTTGTAAGAAGTCTGATAAATTTACTTTACGATGTAAAGATATAAAACCTGAGTTAATTAACAGACCGCAATATTTAAACAGCCTAATTGATTTTATTGCTACAAAAGATTGGTTACTAAATTAAAAACGAAAAAAAGACTGAATCTAGAGATATCAAAATCTCGATCCAGTCTTTTTTAGTTAGTCTAATTTTTCACCCATTGCTTGTTCACGCTTAGCTTCACGTTTTCTAAGCCATGGTAAAACAAATCCTAAACCAAACAATACTACAACCGTAATAATGTTCATCCATAATTGGTGAGTAAATGCCTTAGTACCTACTGCAACGTTTTGAGGAATAAATCCTAAAGTTGCACAGACAAAGGTAAAGAGTAAGCACCAACCACCAACAGTTAAAGCACCAGCCTTATTTTTAATAAAGACATAGTCTGAGTGATACTTATCTTGGTGCATTCTCATTGCAACAAAGGCAAAGAATACCCAACAAGTCTTATATGGTGAAATAATTCCGTTAACATTCAAAAGCCAGTTATAAATGGTATTAATGTTAGGTAAAGTTCCAGTTAATAATAGCAAGAATAAACTAAGTCCAACGGTAAATGTGTATGAGTGAATTGGACGGCCGTTCTTATTTTTCTTAGTAAGCCACTTAGGCATGAACTTGGAGCCAACATCTCCAGCAAAGACACGACTTGAAGCGTCTAATAATACAGCAAGTTGAGCCATCATGAAGATTGCTTGTACAACTGCAAAGATATACATTAACACCTTACCTACACCTAAACTTTCACCAAGCAATTGGAAAGCGTAGTAAGGACCGTTCATTTTGAAGTCATGTGGAATGTGGTGGGCATTAAAGAACATTGCTAAAGCTAATGTTCCAAAAATCGTTAAGAATCCGGTCATAATGGCAAGCATCCACATTGCCTTAGGAAAGTCTCTCTTCGGATTCTTCATTTGCTGTACATAAGGCGCAGCAAGTTCAGCACCCGACATCGCAAAGATCAAAAGACCAGTAGTTGAGAAGTAATTCAAACTAAATGAAGGCTTAAATGCACCCCAGTTAAATGGTTGAGTTGCAATATGGTGTCCATGCATTACTGACCAGGCAGCAAGCAATACAAAGAGCATTGACATAATAAACATTGCTCCCCCACCAATTAAAGAAAGAATTTCTAGTGAATTGCGAAGCTTATTTTCTAGCAAAATAAAGATCAAAATGATCACAAAAGTTAAGATTCCGAACCAGAAAGTCGACATCTTCTTGTCCAAGCTATTGTTACCAAAGATCATCCAGCTAAAAGAAACAATAACTGAGTTTGAGACGTCAACGATATAAGGCACACTTTGAACCCAGTACATCCAAGAGGTCCAGTAACCTAAAGTGTCGTTTGTACTTCTTCTGACCCAAGAAGCAAGCCCACCATCTTGATTATCAAAAGTCAAACTCATCTGACTACTAATCAATGCGTAAGGAATAACATAAGTAAATAAAAGAAAGATCCAAGAAATTACAACTGAAAGGCCTTGGTTTTGAAATGGATAGAAGATATTTTCAAAACTAATAATCGTTACAAAGTCAATCAGTGCAATAACAGGCCAACTCATATAGTGCTTTTTATTCGGTTCTAAATCATTTAAGACATCTGGTTTATCCAATTTTCAATTTCCTCCAAAATTAAAATATTTATCTAAATCCAAGGTCTTAAATTTGGAGGCTTCAAAACTATCATTAAAGTATTCAAAATCACTTGTAGAAATCCTCTATAAATCGTTATAATTTATGCCGTAGTCTTCTTGCAAATAAAATTGCGTACAAAAACGTTCGCACAAAATTATAAGGATTTATAAAAATTTTGCAAGTCTATTTTAGAAAATATAGTAGGAAAACAAGGTGATTAAATGAATTTTCTAAAAATTGCATTAAGCAATAAACTTAAAAATAACGATTTTAATTCATGGCAAACTACTAATTTGAATAGTAATCCTCAAGCTAGTGAACTTGCCGCTATTGTTTTAGCAGAGGGCGACCAAAATAGCCTTAAAGCTGCTCAAGATCTACAAAAAACTTCTGGCCTTGGAATTCCTATTATTAAAGTTTCACATGAAACAATTTCTAATAATGAAAAAGAAAAAATAATTGATGCAGCAAATAAATATACGAAAAAAATGGTGCCAGGCTTTTTAACTGACCTAGTTAATTTTGCCGAAGATCATCCAGTAAGCTTCACTACGCCTGGCCACCACAACGGCCTCTATTATGAAAAGCATCCCGCTGGTGTTGTCTTCAACCGCTTCTTCGGTAAGAACCTAATGTTTGCGGATACTAGTGACACTGTGCCCGAACTAGGCGACACTATGACGCACGAGGGAACACCCTTAACTGCTGAACAAAAAGCTGCTGAAACTTATCACGCTGATAAAGTTTATTTTTGTACTAATGGTACAACTAGTGCTAACTCAATCTGTGCTAGCGCACTTCTTACAAAAGATGACCTAGTTCTTTTTGACCGCAACAACCATAAATCACTTTATAACAGTGCCCTAGTTATGAGTGGAGCTAAACCAGTATACATTCCAACTGACCGAAATGCACTTGGTCTAATTGGAGAAATGGATCCTAGTTTTTTAAGTGAAGAAAAAATTAGAGCTGAGGTTGCTAAAGTTGATCCTGAAAAAGCTAAAGCTAAGCGTCCATTTAGACTAGCTATTATTCAGTCAGAAACTTATGACGGACTTTTCTATGATGCTAAATGGATGATTGATAAGATCGGTAAGCTTTGTGACTATATTCTATTTGATTGTGCTTGGGGCGGATTTGAACAATTCATACCAATTATGAATCACTTATCTCCCCTCAATTTGGATTTTGGGCCAGAAGATCCAGGGATCTTAGTAACGCAATCACTCCATAAGCAACAAGCAGGAATGGGACAAGCTTCCCAAATTTTGAAAAAAGATGCTCACATAAAAGGTCAAAAACGCTATGTTGATCATAAGCACTTTAATCATGCCTATCTTAAATTCGTCACTTCCAGCTATTCATATCCCCTCTATGCTTCCTTAACAGTTAACTCATACTTAACAAGTGGTGAAGGCAATAAAAAATGGTGGGATAAAATATTGCGGCTAGGAATTGAATGGCGTAAAGAACTAATTAGAAAGTCCAAATTATTTAGACCACTCGTAATTGATAATTTTGAAAATATCAGTACTGATGACTTAGCCACAAATGAAAAATACTGGAACTTAGAACCAAATAATCTTTGGCATGGCTTTAGTAGAATTGCGACCGGTCAAGCAATGATTGATCCGTTAAAGATCACAGTTGTCACTCCTGGCATTGATGTTAAAAACGCAAAATATGAAGCTGTAGGAATTCCTGGTCCAGTAGTAGCAGAGTTTTTGATGGAGAAGCGAATTATTCGCGCAAAAGATGATTTATATTCACTTCTCTTCTTACTTACCCCAGGTGATACAAAAGCTGAATTAGATACATTGCTGAATGCATTTTTAGAATTTGAACAATACTATAATGAAGATGCACCATTAGAAAAAGTATTACCAAAATTGACTAAAGTATACGGCGACCGCTACAAAGGTTATACTTTGAAGCAGCTCTGCCAAGAAATGCATAATTATTACCGGGGAAATAAAACTTTTACTTTGCAACAAGAACTATTTGCTAAGCCAAATATGCAAAATTACCCAATGACGCCAGAACATGCTGACTATCTTTTTATGAAAAATGAAAGTGAGCTAGTTAACCTAGATGATGTTAAGGGTAGAATTGCGGCCGAAGGTGCACTTCCTTATCCACCCGGTGTCTTTATTGTTGCACCAGGGGAAAAATGGAGCGATATTGATCAAAAGTACTTTGAAGTTTTAGTAGGAGCAATCGAGCGCTTCCCTGGCTTTGTACCTGAAATTCAGGGCGTCTACTGGGATCAAAAAGCAGATGGTAAAATAAGAGTACAAGCAGAAGTATTAAAGGAGAATTAACTAATGGTTTTATCTTGGAAAGAAAACTTACCAACAGAATTAAAAGAAAAAGTCGATAAAGTCGACAAAATGATTGAACCTCGTTTAGAAGAAATTGACGAGCAAGTCTTTTACAACCAACAACGTGTTTTAGACCTATTTAGAAAACACCGCGTAGGAGAAGAAGATCTAGTTCCTTCAACTGGCTATGGTTACGATGATGTTGGCCGTGATAAGCTTGAAGCAATGTATGCTGATTACTTTAAAACAGACGACGCTTTGGTCCGCCCACAATTTTCTTCAGCAACACATGCGATTGCCGTTGGTCTTTTCAGTATGCTTCGCCCTGGTGATACTCTTTACTACTTAACTGGTATGCCATATGACACAATTCAAGAAGTTATTGGCTTAGCAGGCAACAAACCAGGAAATATGAAAGAATGGGGCATTGACTTCAAGCATACTGACTTACTTGATAATGGCGAAGTAGACTATGAACAAGCCAGAAAAGATTTACAAGATCCAAAGATTAAAGTCGTAACGATCCAGCGTTCTCTTGGTTACGCTGTACGTGCAAGTTTCACCATGGAAAAAATCAAGAAAATGCTTAAGTTTATCAAAGAAGTTCGTCCAGACGTAAGGATCTTCGTTGATAATTGCTATGGTGAATTTTCTGAAACTGAAGAACCAACTTTCTACGGTGCCGATATGATGGCGGGATCTCTATTTAAAAATGCTGGTGCTGGTATTGTTAAAGCAGGTGCTTTCTTAGTTGGTAAAAAAGATCTAATTGAAGGAGCAGGATCTCGCCTTAATGTTCCAGGTGCCGGTAAAGGTGAAGGCGCCACTTGGGGCTATTTAAGAGATATGTATCAAGGCTTCTTTATGGCACCCCACACTACTGGTGAAGCCTTAAAAGGTATGATTTATACCGCTGCACTTTGCGAAGAAATGGGGATGAAAGTTGCTCCTAAGTGGAATGATCCAAGAACTGATATTGTCCAAACCGTAACTTTTGGTGAACCAGATTCAATGGTTAAATTCTGTGCCGCAATTCAACATTATTCACCAATGAACTCATTTGTTGATCCTATTCCATACCACCAAGATGGTTATGAAGATGATGTTGTTATGGCTTCTGGTAGCTTTACTGAAGGTTCTACAATCGAATTATCTTCAGACGGTCCTCTTCGTGCCCCTTATCGCCTTTACATTCAAGGTGGTTTATCCTATGCTCATGATAAGATTGCGATCACTCATGCAGTAGAAGAAACTTTCTACAAAAATAATTAATCTTAATCAACATATCTAAAACGGTCAGTGAAAAATCACTGACCGTTTTTTATTTTCCCGACAAAATTATTTTAAAATCATTTTTTCTTTGGTTTCTTCTACAAATCCGCGACTACCGTATAGTCTTTTTGCTCTGATATTTGTAGAAAAAACTTCTAAAAATGCTGGACGTTTTAGGTAAGGAATTGCAGTATCTAAAAGTTTACCTCCTATACCCTTTCCTTGATATTCCCTTAACACGTAAATATAGCCTAGTTCATTCTTCCTAAAAGCAACAAATCCTACTACATGACTGTCGACTTCCGCTACATAAATTGTTTCTGAAAATAGTTCTTCTTTGTATACTGCCCTTTCAAGTGGAGCATATAAATCAACTGCATTACCCACAATTAATTCTTGCATTCTCGCTTCATCATGTACTTTACATAATTGAACATAGTCTGTATTTTTATATTTTCTGATAATTACTTCTTCTGACATAACTAACCTAATTTCTATTTGAAACATCAGGAGAAATAAACTCCTGATTAACGACTAAATTGGCTAGCTTTTCTACGTAATCTCATTTTTTTACCCGCTTTCTGAATTTTTAGCTATATTAGCAGATAATTAAATTAGTGTCAATATTTAAGCAAAGATTAATCTATCTTTGCATCAATTAAAAATCTTTGTTAGGGTGGAATGTATACTTTAAATTTTTAAGGAGGATTTTTTCGAGTTAATCTAAATGATCTAACTCATGTTATGAAAAAAGAAAATCAGAATAATACAAATAATATTAAAGAAAAAAAGAATTATAAAAAAGCACCTCTCATGCCTATTCATTTACGAGTATTTATGGCTGTCTTATTAGGTCAAATCGCCTGTGGCTTTGCCTTAGGTATTTCTGGTACAGCTCTTTCTAACGCTAGTAAATATATCCAAATTAATGATCTTTGGACTGGATTAATTGGTGCTGGATCTTTAATTGGACTAGCTGGCAGTATTCTAATTGGGCGTTTATCAGATAAGATTGGTAGACGGAAATTATTAATGCTCAATATGTATATTTTGGGTACTTTATCTCTACTGCAATTACTAACTAATAATCTTCCCACTCTTTTTATCATTAGAATTTTAATTGGATTAATGATTGCCGTTGATTATACCGTTGGGAACGCTCTTTTAACTGAGTGGCTTCCTAAAGGAGAAGACAGCAAAAGGCAAAGCCACTTGCTTATCTACTGGACAATTGGATTTATTGCTTCATATATAACAGGTACTTTTATTAGCGGCTTTGGCTCACATACTTGGCAAATAATCTTAGCAACTGGGGCCATACCAGCTTTTATTGCCGCTATTTTCAGATCTATTTTTCCTCTACCTGCCTCCCCAAGCTGGCTTGCAAGCCGTGGTAAAGTCAAAACAGCTAATAAAGTTATTAAAAAGCATATGGGACGTAAATGGGGCATCCCTAAGAAACTCAAAAAGGCTAAGCCAGTCAAGGAAGTTTCCTGGTCAATATTATTTTCCGGGAAATATTTACGTCGTACTCTAGTTGGTGGACTCTTTTATGCTTGCCAAGCTTTTGCATTCTTTGGTATCAGTATTTTTCTTCCAATTCTTTTACAAAGTATGCATGTCACTGACCAAAAGGTTTCTGGGATTATCTACAATGGTGGTATGTTTATCGGCGTCATTTTAGGAATCCTACTTTTTAACAGAATTAGTCGTCACGCATTTCTCATCAGCAATTTTTTACTTTCAGGTATTCTAATCGGCTTTTTAGCTATTGACAAAAACCTTAATTCAAATATTCAACTTACTATCTTTTGTATTTTTGCAATTATCTTATCTTCTGGTTTAGTACTTGATTACCCATATCCAACTGAACTATTCGATATTAAGATTCGTGGAACCGGCGTTGGAACTTGTATTACTATAAGCAGATTTGGTGCCGCAGCAGGTACCTTTTTATTGCCAATTTTGACTAATCAAGGCGGTGCAAGCTTATCAATGCTAATCTGCGCAATTGTTCTTTTGGCTGCCTTTATCATCTGCTTAACTTGGGCACCTGAAACCTCACCAAAATTTAAGCAAAATAATTGATTCTGTTCTACTTTTTTCTAAAATAAAAATAGAAAGAGTCAGGAGGGATTACTATGGTAAAAATGACAATAAGCCAAGACGCAATTAACTTTCTTAAAAATCGTGGTTATGATAAACATGAAATAATTTTGATTGTTGATGGTGGTGGCGGTGATTATTCAATTGAAGGTGGATCTTGCAATATTGGCATGGATTACTCTCTAATTTCACTAGATACAATGAAACATGATTCACGCTATTCAGTAAAAATAGAAAATAATGCTGACTTTGAAATTTATACCTCCGATTATGATTTAGCTTTTTTAGGCGATAACTTGGTTCTAGATATCCACGATACTACCTTACGCCTTCGTAACGATTCTGGCATTTTAACTGGTGCTGTTAAGATTGCTAAGGCAAGCTTTCTTGCCGAGCAAGCTAAAAAAGGTATTATAAGTCAAAAAAATTGTTAATTAATAGTTTTACTCTCAAATATAAATTTGAGAGTTTTTATTTACCCTAATTTATAATGATTTTTTAGTAAAAATGTTATATCATTAAAATCAATAATTTAGAAAAGGACATATTGCTATATGATGCTAATTGTATTTTAGTCTCAAGGGACTAATTTACTTTCCCTTGAGAAAAAAATTAAAATCTATTTTCTTAAGGAGAAAAAACAAAATTGAATAATACTGACGAAATCGAATTTTCACGTGTACGTAAACTTGTCTCTCACTATGCTGTTTCACCCGAAGCAAAAGACAAAATTCTAGTTCAGCCACTTGCCACTAAATTAGTTAAAGCAACTGCTTTACTTGATGAGACTGCAGAAATGGTCTGGATTTTAAATCATGGATTACACATACCCTTTATTAGTTCAGATGCCTTGACTCCTATTTTAAATAAGGTAAAAAAAGGTTTTATCTTAAATCCAGCAGAATTAGAACAAGTAGCAGACTTCATTAGAGTTACGCGTCTATTAGTGCGCTTTTTTAACAAGCAAAGAAATAATACTCCAATTATTGCAAGTTATTGTGATACTTTAACTATTCTAGACACACTAGAAAGCAAAATTTATAATGCTATCGAACGCGGACAAGTTTCTGATAATGCAGACAAAGATCTCGCTAAGTTAAGACAAAGAAGCAATAAATTAAGTACGAATATTCAAAATACGCTGCAAAAATATTTGCAAAGTAAAAAATATCAAACTATGCTGCAAGATTATCAAATAATTCAAAAAGATAATCATTATACCCTCCCGATTAAAGCAAGTTTTAAACATACTTTTGGTGGAAGTATTATCGATCATTCTAATAATGGGAATACAGTTTTTATAGAACCCACTAAAATCGTGCATCTTACCCAAGAAAAAGTAACTGTTGAAAATCAGATTTATTTAATTGAATCTCAAATTTTAGGCGATTTATCAGCAAAAATTTATCAAGAATTATCTCAACTAGAGGCAAATCTTAATATTATTATCGACCTAGATTGTATCCTAGCTCGTGCAAAATACTCTCAAAGTATTAATGGCAGACGACCATTGTTAAATGAACAAAATCAACTTCAATTAAACGAAATGAGACACCCTCTTTTATCTAATCCGGTTCCTCTTTCACTTAATTTAAATTCTACTAAGCGAGGTTTAATAATCACAGGCCCTAATGCAGGCGGAAAGACTGTCACTCTAAAAACAGTTGGTTTGGCCATTGCAATGGCAGAATTTGGACTATTCTTACCAAGTTCAGGAATATGCTCAATTCCAGTAATGACGGCTATATATACTTCAATTGGCGATCATCAAGACCTGGATAACTCTCTGTCTACATTCTCTGCTGAAATGAAGCAAATGTCTTATATTGTCCAGCATGCAACAAAATACAGTCTAATTTTATTAGATGAATTAGGCAGCGGTACAGATCCAAACGAAGGTGCTGCCCTTGCTATTGCTCTGCTGCAAGCATTACAGCTAAAAGGCAGTCTAATCTTAGCAACCACTCACTATAGTGCAATAAAAGACTATTCTACTAAGCATCCCACTTTCATCACTGCAGCTATGGACTTTGATCTAAAGACACTTGAGCCAACATATAAGTTACTGTTACATCAAATAGGAACCAGCCGTGCTCTATGGATAGCTGAAAAGAATGGGATGCCTCAAGAGGTTTTAACGCAAGCCAATAATTTCTTAAATACTGGTAAATTTCCTTTAAATCAAAGCAAAATTAAATTTGCAAATAATCAGAAAAAAATCAAATCGACAGTTTCTTTTAAAAAAGGTGATCGTCTTAAAGTCCCGGAGTACGAACAAGATGTTTTATTTTATCAAAACTCGGATCTTGCAAATCAAATCATTATCTTTGTTAATAAAACTTTTAAGACAATACCAATTAAGGGAGCTAAGCTAGTTAGAAAGGCAAAAGATCTTTATCCAGAAGGTTACAATCTTGACCTATTATTCATACAAGATTGGAAAGAATATAAATTAAACAGAGATTTAAATCGTGGCTCTAAAAAAGCCTGGAAAAAATTGAAAAAAATAGACAAACTTAGATAATAATATGAACCCAGAAATTCGGACAAGAATTTCTGGGTTTTATTTACCGGCTCCTTTTACTTTGCAATTGTGATAATTTTTTTATCGACTTGAATTTTATTTTCCTTAGCCAATTCTTTTAACTTACGACTTAAAGTTTCTGGCGTAATGCCCAAATAACCAGCTAGGTCTTTTTTCTTAAGATCTAGCTTTACTTTATTTGTACCTTGTTTTTTTGACAAATCATTCAAATACGCCATAATTCTTTGCTTAGCATCCATTGAATTGCGACGCACTGTATTTTTCTCCGCAGTGACTAATTTTTGACCAAAATCATTGAGTAGACTTAAGGCTAGATCTGGCGTTTGACGAACTAATTTTTGAAAATCATTCCGTGTCATCGAACACACCCAAGCATCAGTAGTTGCCTGAATAAAATTCTCACGAGCGCTAGTCGAAAATAAATGTTCTTGGCCTTCAGAATCATCCTTATTCAGCAAGCCTAAAATCGTCTCTTTACCATCTTCATTAAGACTATAAACTTTAGCCTTTCCCTTATCCATGACAAGCAGCCCGTCTTTTCCATCAAAGGGTTGGCGAATCAAACTGCCTTTAGGAAAATATTCTTGATGCGTCGAAATGGTAACTAGCTTTTTTCTAAGTGATTCTGGTAAATCCTTAAATAAAGTGGCATTACTCAAACAAGCAAGTGGCGAATGTTTTGTCATTTTACATACTTCTTTCTTGATATAAATCAATTTTATTATATCCTATCTTTTTATAATTAACTTGTAAGCACTGATAAATGAATTTTCAAGCTTTTCGATTTATGATAGAGCTGAAGTGTTACTTAAAAGAAAGGATCGTTATTATGACAAAATATATTGCTCACATTAACCCATTAAATGCAGAAAAAATTGGTTGTCAGCCCCATGGGACAGCCGAATTTACCGAAAATGGCGATCAACTTCACATTAAAGTAGAAATGTTTGATACACCAAAGAATATCGAACACTGGGAACATTTCCATGGCTTTCCTGATGGTAAAGTCGCTCAGGCTGCAACTATGGCTCAAGATGTCAACCACGACGGCTTTGTCGATTTACCTGAAACTGAACCAGTATCAGGAACTACGATGGTGCCACTTGATGCGGATCCTGCCAAAATGAATATTCCTAACAATACTTACCCTGTCGCTGACAGCAATGGTTATTACGAATATGAAATTGATGTGCCTTTGACCGAATTACAAGAAAACTTCAAAAAAGCTTTCGGCAGCACCGATCTTCAATTAGATAAACGCGTAGTTTATGTCCACGGAGTTCCTGAGAGCATTAAATTGCCGGACACTGTTAAGGGCTGTGTAATGGATTATGATACTCACACTACCTTGCCAATTGCCGCAGGAAAGATTGAAAAAGAAGATTAATTAGATAATTAAAATTAATTGAATATTTATTCTAAAAAGCTGTTACTAATAATAGCTTTTTATTTTTATGTGTTTCATTGAGAGAGTATTAATTTTGTCGATACATTCAAGTACGTAGTTGTGATCTGATACTAATAAGACTATCGAACAGATGCAAGTTTGCACGATCCTAATGTATCGTCACCATCTGTTTAAATGAATGAATACACGAAAAAACGCAGCTTTGACTGCGTTTTTTTATTCGTTTAATATTTTTTTAAAACTATCATTACGCTTATCGCAAATACAACAATTAGACTGCCATACACAGATCCAAAATATACAAGCAGTGTCATATCAGTTTTTATTACTGTTAAATATAAAACTAAAAAGATGATAGCAAGTATCGCAAAAGTTACACTTAAAACTACTAAATTTTTATGTTTATTGCCTTTAACATCGACTGTTATGCCCATTTCTTGAAGTGCAGATATAGCTATAGTTAGTAAAAAGATAGCCACTAACGGTAAAGTATATCCTGATTCAAATCCGTGTAAGATTGATTGTACAGCAATGCCTACAAGTATTAAAAATGATTGAATATAAAACAGATTACTGTTGTTTCTTCTTCTTTTTTCTCTTACTTTATTCGTTACAGTTTTACTGTTTTCGTCCATGTTTTCCACCATCCTTTTTTAATTTTAGATAAATTATACTATATTTTTTTGTTTTTTTAATTATTCTTTTATTTTTTATACATTTTTCAAGGACAATGGCTCTATCTATATTTGACTCAAAAATTATCTTTAATAAATTTTCTGAGCTCATTGCTGTATTCTTTCATGCCTGCATCTTGTAGAGTTTTAATAAAATTCTTACACTTATTTATTTTTCCCGCATCATTACTATTTTTAATTTCAATTATATTTTTGAAAAACTCAATATCTATTTTATAAAAAAGCAATTGTGGCGTAGTTTTTATATTTTGAATCTTATTAAGAAAGTAAGAGACGTTTTCAAATTTATCATTTTCAATAGAAAAAATAAGAATATTGCATACTATGGCTAAAATAAGTTCCTGAATATTAGAGTCATTGGTGGATTGATACTGTTTTAAAATGTTCCGCGTAATTATTTCATTATCTGATAAGCTATAAAATCGCATAAAGTCGCAGTAAAGCATTAGCTTGTCTTGAGTATAAGATGGAATGTCAAAAATTTTATTTTTAATAGTCGATGTGAGCTTTTCACTATTTAGTTTTGGATTCATTAATGCTAAAAATCCATTAGTCATTAACGTTTGATAGTTTTTATCATATTCGCTTAAAGTACTTTCGTGAATAATTTTCTTAATATTATGCATCTGCTCTATATTATTAGTGTAATAAGCTTCAATCATCATATTTTCCAATTCTTTTGTTTGGCGGTATGAATCATCGCTTTTTTGACTAAAGTTATTAAAAAATTCCTGTACAGAAATATTGTTATATTGAAGCAAGCCTATTAAATTGTCCGCTGTAATTTGACTTATATTCTTTTCTACTTTTGAATAATAAGACTGCGTAACAATTGAACCAATAAATTTTCTTTGGCTCTTGTTTTGTTTTAAACGATATTCTTTCAAAAGACTGCCAATCATCATATTTATCTCTCTTTGCAATGAGTCATATATGACTTATTTTACTATATATATCGCTAATTTGCTAAGCTCAACCTAATTAAACGAGGTGAATATGAATGAATATATTTTTAACTAATAAAAATTATCGTAGATTTTCAATTGCTAGTTTTCTTTCTAGTGCAGGTGATATTCTTTTCTACTTGGCATTTATGACTTATGCAAGTAAATTAAAAAACTATTCTTTAGCACTTTCATTAATTGCCATTTCAGAGTCTTTACCTAAATTATTTACAATTTTTGGTGGCTACTTTGCAGACAAAACGCAACATAAATTTAAAAATATATTTTTAAGCGCCATTATTCGTTGTGCTTTATATAGCATCGTTGGACTTCTATTTATCAGTAATGTCAATCAATGGAGTTTAGTAATTATTGTTGTAATAATTAATTTAATTTCAGATACATTTGGAGCTTATTCCAGCGGATTAGTTTCACCATTAGTCGTTGATCTAGTAGGAAAAGATCATTTCGGAGAAGCAGAGGGTTTTACTAATGGGGTTAATGAAGTTATTAATATAGCAGCACAGTTTGTAGGCTCAGCATTGCTGCTAATTATGTCATACTCATCCCTTGTGTTTTTGAATGCTGTTTCATTTTTACTTGCTGGAATTTTGTTTGCGAGTGTGGGACTGAGGCAAAAATCTATTGAGTCGCTTAAAAGCCATGAAATTAATACTCAATCGTTTTTGGTAACAATGAAGACGTCTTTCAAGCAAGTTAAAAAGCAGGCTGGTCTTTTAGAGGTTGTCTTGATTGTTGCAGTTTTGAATGGATCGCTAAGTTCAATGGGATCATTAATTCCAATTATGATAGCAGCTCATAAAACAGCAATGGTAATTTCAAGATATAGTTTTACGATTGCTTTGATGGGTGTGGTTGTAGCTTGCGGAGCTGCTTTGGGAAGTATGTTTGGTACGCAATTGTTTAAGAAATTCACAATTTTTTCTATGACAATTCTAGCCACTTTAATCGCTTTAATGACCACTTTTGCGATTTTTGCAACTAGTATCTATCTTGTTTTAGGATTGTATTTTTTATTAGCATTAACAGCCAGCGCAACTTCAATCAAATTGACACAATGGCTAGTAACGTCTGTCGAGCATAAGATTTTAGCTTCTACTGTCGGTCTATTAAACACTATTTTGATTGCGTCTGCTCCTTTGATGACTACTATTTTAACAACTGTTTCAGGTGCAACCAATATAAGATATGCCCTTATTTTGCTTGTAGTTTTAGAAGTAATTACTTTTTTGATAGAACTTAAAGTAAGTCATAAGGTAAAAGCAGCCTCAATCATATCTTCTATAAAGGAGTGAAATATTTATTTATACCACTTTTTTATGTCTCAACAGTTCAAGAGATTAGAACAGTCACTTTGCATGATTTTTCATAATTTGTTGCGGTGGTGCAAGTTTAGCCATGCTGGTCTGCAGCATTGTATTACTCGCAAGTTTCATTATCTGCTTAATTTGGGCACCAGAAACTTCACCCAAATTCAAAAAAGAATAACTAATTTTAAAGTCTCACTTGAGGCTTTTTCTTTTGTGGCTCATAATAGCCATAATTATATTTATAAAGGAGAATACTATGACTCAAGAAGCACTCTTAATCATCGATTACACTAATGATTTTGTTTCAGACAAAGGCAGCTTAACTTGTGGCAAACCTGCTCAAGAACTTGAAAATGAAATTGTCAATTTAGCAGATTCATTTTTAAAGCAAAATAAATGGGTAATTATTCCCACTGACCTACATTTCCCAGGAAATAAATATCATCCCGAAACTAAGTTGTTTCCACCGCATAATTTACCCAACACTTGGGGTCGGCAATTATATGGCAAGCTACAAACTTGGTATGATGCCAACAAAACAAATGATCATGTCATCTTCATGGATAAAACGCGCTATTCTGCTTTTGCAGGCACTAACTTAGATCTTATTTTAAGAGAAAGAAAAATCGATACTCTGCATCTGACTGGTGTCTGCACCGATATCTGCGTCCTTCATACGGCAATGGATGCATATAATCGTTGCTATAATTTAGTAATTCACCAAGATGGTGTTGCAAGTTTTGATGAAAATGGACATAAATGGGCCTTAAATCATTTTAAAACTTGCCTGGGTGCGACTATACTTTAATTACAAAAAAATAAGCCCTCTAGCTTAAATTTGAGCTAGAGGGCTATTTTGTATATTTAAGCTATCCATCTAATTCGACACCTTGCAATTTTTTAATTGCATCATAGACTTGTCCCCGTCGATTTTGATCAACAGCTAGCACTAATAAATCGCCAGCTGCAATCACAGTGTCTCCGTGAGGAATAATATCTTGACTGCCGCGATGAATAACTTTAATTAAGGTATCATCCGGCCATTTAACATCTTCTATCTTTTCATCGACTAATTTACTGCTTTCATAGACTGGGATTGAAATTTGATCTTCTTCGCCGCACAATCCCTTTTCACTAGATTTTGGCTCCATAGCAGCCGCTAAGCTATCATAAATTGGGCGGCCGCCAAGTAATTGGTCAACTAACAAAGCAATAAATGCTACAACAGCTAACGGCATTAAATGTAACAGCGATCCGACCATTTCAGTAATTAAAATAATCGCTGTAAATGGTGCTCGAATAATTGCTGCAAAATAACCAGCCATGGCAAAAATAATCAAATTAATAACTAATTTTTGTGGCAATAATCCCAGCTGCACCATAAATAGACCGTAAGTTGCGCCAATTAAAGCACCCATTGTTAAAATTGGTAAAAAGATGCCGCTCGGCAGACCCGAATCATAAGAAACAATTGAAAATGCAATTCTAATTACATAAAAAATCACCAGCATCCCTACTAAATTCCAACTGCTATAAGCAATTGACTTAGGCAAAGACAAAATCAAATGATTACCTGGTCCAGTAATTAGCGGCAAATAATACATAATCGGCATTAAGATCACTAGTGGAATCAATCCGTGTAGCCAGCGCGGAATAAAAGTGATTTTTGCATAAAGCTTTTTAAAATTAAACAAGCCCAATTTATATAAGTGTCCTAAAAGTCCTAAAATAAGTCCTAATAACACTAAATGCCAATAAAGTGGCATTGGGAAGGAATGATTGTAAGCTAAAGCTAAAGCTGGTTTTTGACCAAATAAGTTAGATACAACAAAGTTCGAGGCAATCGCACCCACCAAGGCATTCATCCATACACGTGGCGAAAAATTATGAAAAATTTCCTCTAAAACAAACAACGCACCACTTAAAGGGGCACCAAAAGCAGCTGATAAACCACTGGCAGCACCTGTTGCTAGCAAAACTCGTGAATTTGTTTTAGTTTGCTTAAAGCCCTGGCCGACTCCTTGACCAATTGTGGAACCTAATTGAAGCGATGGTCCTTCTGGTCCTAAAAACAAGCCTGTTCCAATAACCATAATGCCGCCGATTAACTTTCGCCACAAAATCGGGCACCATTGCAAAGTTAATTTTCCTTGCATTTGTAATTTAACTTCCGGAATACCAGACCCACCAACGTGCGGATATTGTTTAACAAAATATCCTGCAATTATGCCAGTTAATGCCAGTCCTGCTACGATTACAATAAACCATAATGGATTTTGATGCGACTTTTTAAATAAATCGAGCCAAAAAGCTTCGGTTTTACCAATTCCATATCTAAAAAATCCCACTACAACTCCAGCAATTAATCCCACGCATAATGCTTGCAGCATTAATTTGAGATTGCTTTTTTCCCCGTATCTCATACTTTCCCGCTTTCTGATTGATATAAATATTATTTTAACGCAAAAAGCCACTACTAATGTAGTGACTTTTTAGTTTCATGTGAAACATTATTATTTTTCTTCGTACCATTCAGTATGGAAAGTACCTGGACGATCATTTCTTTGGTAAGTGTGAGCACCAAAGTAATCACGTTGACCTTGAATCATATTTTGAGGCAAACGTGGGTTAAAGATAGATTCTAAGTAGTTCAAAGCTGCGCTAAGAGTTGGAGTTGGTACACCTGCATCAGCAGCAATTTTAACAACTTCTCTTAAAGCACTAATATTTTCTTTCTTTACCTTATCGAAAAATGGAGCCTTGAATAAGTTTGGTAAGTCTTTATCAGCATTATAGGCAAACTTAATATCATGAAGCATTTGTGAACGAATAATGCATCCAGCTTCCCAATTTTGAGCGATAGTTGAGTAGTGCAAGCGCCAATTATAAGCCTTTGCAGCCATTGTTAGTTGCTCAAATCCTTGTCCATATGAAACAGCCATTGCTAAATATAAAGCTTTCGCAAGTTGATCAACTAAATCTTTTGGAGCCTTTTCTGGATCAATCTTTGGTTCAGGATCATCTCTCAAAGTTGCTTTCGACATAAAGCGTGCAAGAACAGCTTCCGCAATTACAGTAATTGGAGCGCCAAGACGAATTGCATCTTCAAGCATCCAGTTACCAGTTCCCTTGTAAGAGGCTTCATTTAAAATATGATCAATAATGTGGTCATCAGTTAAATTATCTTTTTGCTTTAATACTTTCGCAGTAATTTCAATTAAGTAAGCTTGTAGAGCTCCCTTATCCCAATTCTTGAAAATTTCACTCATTTCATCATTTGAGTAATGACCAACAGTACGTAAAACATCGTATACTTCAGAAATAATCTGCATAATACCGTATTCGATACCATTGTGAACCATCTTTACATAGTGTCCACTTCCTGCTGGCCCAATGTAGCCAACACATGGTTGACCAGTTGGGGTCTTAGCAGCCATTGCTTCAAGAATTGGTGATACTTCTTCATAAGCCTTTTCATCGCCACCTGGCATTAAAGCTGGGCCATTTAAGGCACCTTCTTCACCACCAGATACACCCATTCCGATAAAGTGAATGCCATGTTTTTCCATTTCTTCATAACGACGATTAGTATCATGGAAATTAGAGTTACCACCATCAATTAAAATATCGCCCTTATCTAAAAGAGGCAATAATTTCTGTAAAGTCTCATCAACTGGTTTACCAGCCATGATTTGAATTAAGATCTTACGTGGCTTTTCTAATGAATTTACAAACTCTTCCCAAGTATAAGTAGGCTTTAAATCTTTATCTTCATATTTTGCTAAAGCATCAACCTCTGGTTTATCAATTGAAAATCCAGAGACAGAGTAGCCATGATTCTTAACGTTTAAGGCAAGGTTTTTACCCATAACGGACAAGCCAATAACCCCAAATTGTTGCATATTTTTGCCTCCACATATTTAATAAAATTCTTCATCTACTAGTATACTTTTTTATTGCAAATTTCGCACAATTTTGCTTACTTTTTATCAAAAAAATAAAGAGTTCAACTATGTGAACTCTTTATTTAATTATTTCCTAGGAAATTAATGACGTGATGCGCCTGATGAAGCATCTTCCTCTGCTTCGACTGGTTCTGCCTCAGTGTGTTCAGAAGCACCTGATGCGGCATCTGCTTCAACACCATACTTGCCAGCAAAGTAACTAAATGGTTTCAAAGCTTGGGCATCATACTTAGCAACGAATGCTGGATCATCCAAAGTATTCAACTCAGTTGAATATGGCATATCATGAGTAATCTTACAGTCAATTAGAACTGGGCCTTCCATTTGTTGAGCAGCTGTTACTGCATCTTCAAATTCTCTCTTATTGCGAACAGTAAAGCCCTTTACATTCATACCTTCAGCACTCATTGCCCAATCGTTATCAGGAAGCTTTACACCTGATAATGGTTGATGTGATTCATCAACTTGTTCAGCTTCAATGTAGCCTAAAGTTTCATTAGTGAAGACTACGTTAATTACATGCATGTTGTAACGTGCTTGGGTCAAAAGCTCTTGGTTCATCATAGCAAAGCCACCATCACCAGCTAGGTTCCAAACTTCACGGTTTGGATAAATAGTTGCCGCAGCAAGAGAAGCTGGAGCACCATAACCCATAGTTGCATAGAGTCCTGAAGTAGTCCATTTTTGATCACCGTGCAAGTGCATTAGACGATCAAAGTTAATGTTTACGTTACCAACATCTACTTCAAATACTGCATCGTCAGCTGCTTTTTTGTTGATGACATCAAAAATTGGTTCAACTCGCATTGGAATTTCATCTGAATCATTAAAGCTTTCAAGCCAAGCTTCCCAGTTTTCACGGTCAGCAAGAGCTGCCTTATACAATGGAGATTCTGGACGACTTTCACCTGCTTCAATTAAAGCACGTAAAGTCTTCTTAGCATCAGCTAACATTGGAACAGTTACTGTATGACGTTTACCTAATCTCTCAGAATTAATATCAATTTGAATTACTTTTGCATTAGGGTTAAAGAAGAAGACTGAGAATGGTGAATTATTACCAACCCAAACAACTAAATCAGCATGAGTTTGAATATCGTTACTTGGCTTAGCACCAACACGACCAATTGAACCCATATATGCTGGAAATTCATCTTCAACAATTCCTTTTCCTAGAACTGATGAAACTAGTGGCATCTTGAATTTATCAGAAAATTCTTTCAGTTCCGCACTAGCATCTTCAGCACCATGACCAAAGTAAACAATTGGATTTTCAGCATTTTTAATTAATTCAAGCGCCTTATCAACCTGTTCCTTACGAGGTGCTGGGAAGTTAGGTACAACTTTATGCGCTGCAGCATTGTTGCGGAAATTATCCTCGATTTTATCCCAACCAAAGTCCTTAGGTAAGATTAAAACTGCTGGACCTTTTCTTTGATAAGCTTGACGAATTGCTTCATCCATCAAAACTGGAATTGATTCAGCTGTTTTTGCTTGGTGATTCCAAACAGCAACAGGATCAAACCATGGCTTTTCATCAAAAGCTTGGAAGAAGTCAATATCTTGACGGCTTGTTGGAACGTTAGCAACAATAGCAACCATTGGAGTCTTATCATATTTTGCATCATAAAGTCCATTCATTAGGTGAACTGCACCAGGACCAGCAGAACCAAAGCAAACTCCAACTTTGCCACTAATCTTATATTCAGCAGAAGCTGCTAAAGCACCAGCTTCTTCATGTCTTACTTCAATAAATTTTATCTTATCTCTCCAGTTATGAATTGCGTTCATTGTTGAGTCAAATGAACCACCTGGGAAACCGTATATATGGTCAATTCCCCAGTCATACAAAACTTGGAACATTGCATCTGAACCACTAATTTTCGTCATAGTCTATAAGCATCTCCTTAATGATTTTTCTTACACCTTGATTAAAGCACATTTATTAGCTAATTGAAAGCGTTTGCCATAACTGATATATCAATATTTAGAGCATACTCAAAAATAATTATTTCACAAACTATTTACCTTTTTGCTTAACTTATCGGTAAAACACAATTTTAAAGTGTGATTAAGTGATCATACTCAACAAAAAAAGCAAAAAAACTTTTAAAAATTTTTTTGCTTTGATTCAATTATTATTTATTTCTTTATTTTAGCAATTCTTCCTTGTTGAATATAAGCAGTTAAAATTGCTAAATCAGCTGGATTAACCCCAGAAATTCTTTCAGCTTGAGCAATAGATTCAGGACGAATTTTTTCGAATTTCTGACGTGCTTCAGTAGCCAAGCTTGGAATTGCATTATAGTCAATATCTACTGGTATTTTCTTTGACTCTAATCGATGTAACCGATCAACCAAAGTCTTTTCTTTTTTAATATAGCCTTCATATTTCAATGCTATTTCCACTTGTTCTTTGACATAACGATCAGTAGCTAAAGTTTGACCACTTAATTTTTCAACGGCATCAAAAGTGACGCGGGGACGCTTCAAAAAGTCTGCTCCGCTAACTCCTGCATTCAAACGGTCCTGCTTGACGCTAGCCAAATATTCTTGTACTTCATCAGTTGGATGAATTGTAACTTTTTTAATAGCTGCCATTGCCCGGGAAATAGCCTGCTTTTTTGCTTCAAATTTTGCATAGCGCTCTTCTGAAATCAAGCCTAACTTATGCCCCTTTTCAGTCAAACGTAAGTCGGCATTATCATGACGAAGAAGAAGACGATACTCTGCCCTACTTGTAAGTAGACGATATGGCTCATTAGTTCCCTTAGTTACTAAATCATCGATCAAGACACCAATATAAGCTTCGTCTCTTTGTAAAGTAAAGCCAGGCTTATTTTGAGCACTCAAAGCAGCATTGATTCCAGCAATTAAACCTTGTCCAGCAGCTTCTTCATAGCCTGAAGTTCCATTCATTTGGCCAGCAGTAAAGAGATGTTCAATATTCTTAGTTTCTAACGTGTGCTTTAATTGCCAAGGCTCAATGACATCATATTCAATAGCATATCCTGGACGCATTAATTCTGCTTTTTCTAACCCAGCAACACTATGAAGCATCTGTAATTGTACTTCTTCAGGCATTGATGTAGAAAAGTCTCCTACGTAGATTTCTTTAGTATTGCGTCCCTCTGGTTCTAAGAAAATTTGGTGACGATCTTTATCTGCAAAGCGGACTACTTTGTCTTCAATTGAAGGACAGTAACGTGGGCCTACGCCTTTAATAACTCCAGAAAACATTGGTGCTCGGTCAAGGTTAGCTCTAATAATATCGTGAGTGACAGTATTGGTATATGTCATATAGCAAGACATTTGATCTTTTAAGTAGTCACTATCTTTACTTGTGTAAGAAAAATGTCTCGGTTCCTTATCGCCAGGCTCTTCCTGAGTCTTTGAATAATCAACTGTATTGCCATCAACACGTGGAGGAGTACCAGTCTTAAAACGACGTAATTTAAAGCCTAATTTTTCAAGATTTTCAGGCAATTTAATTGATGGTAAAGAGTTGTTAGGTCCTGAAGAATAAGTTAATTCTCCAATAATAATTTTCCCTCTTGCAGCTGTTCCAGTGGTTAAAACTACGCTTTTAGCATGATATTTTGCACCAGTATTAGTTATTAACCCTTTGCATACTCCGTCCTCAACGATTAATTCATCTGCAACAGCTTGCCGCAAAGTTAAATTAGGTTCATTTTCAATGGTATCTTTCATATGTTCATGATATTGCCACTTATCTGCCTGTGCACGCAAAGCTCTAACTGCAGGCCCTTTTCCCGTATTAAGCATTCTCATCTGAATGTAAGTCGCATCAATATTCTTACCCATTTCTCCGCCAAGTGCATCAATTTCACGCACAACGGTTCCCTTTGCTGGGCCACCAACTGATGGATTACATGGCATAAATGCCACCATATCTAAATTAATAGTTAAAAGAAGGGTTTTTTCTCCCATACGAGCTGCCGCTAAAGCCGCTTCAACTCCAGCATGTCCAGCTCCCACAACAATAACGTCATACTCGTTTGATTCGTACGTCTTCATTTTCATCCTACTTTCCAAGACAGAATTGACTAAATAACTGTGTAATTAATTCGTCAGGTGCACTTTCACCAGTAATTTCACCTAAAGTATCCCAAGCATTTTTGAGATCAATTTGAACCAAATCTAAAGGCATAGCATCATTAATTCCGCTAATTACATCCTCTAAAGACTGTTTTGCCTTAGCTAATAATCCAGCTTGTCGTTGATTCGTTACCAAAATTTGATTTTGAGAATTTTCTATTCCGCTAAAGAATAATTTCTCAATAGCATTCTCAAGTGCATCCATATTCTTTTGTTTTAAGATCGACGTTACAATAATAGGATTATCGGTAAGGTTTTTGATCATTTCCTGGGAAATTTTCGTACCTAAGTCCTGTTTATTCAAAATAATGATCCGCTTTTTATTTGCAGTCAAATCTAATAATCTCTTATCTTCAGCTGTTAAATCTTGACTTGCGTCAAGGAGCAGAAGAACTAGGTCAGCTTCCTTAATAGCCTTCTTAGAACGTTCAACGCCAATTTTCTCAACTTTATCTTCTGTGTGGTGAATTCCAGCGGTATCAATCAGCTTAAGTGGAACACCCTTAACAGAAACATACTCTTCAAGCGTATCTCTAGTAGTTCCAGCAATATCGGTTACAATCGCTTTATCATCTTGAGTTAAATAGTTCAAGAGCGATGATTTTCCAACGTTTGGTCTACCGACAATTGCAGTTGCTAAGCCATTACGGATAATTTTGCCTTCTTGAGCTGTTTGAAGTAACTGCTCAATTTGTTTTGAAACTTCTTGTGCTTTCTTTTTCATTTCCTGAGAAGTTAAATCGTCCATATCATATTCTGGGTAATCAATATTAACTTCTTCATGAGCCATTGTATCGAGCAGCTCCTGGCGCATCGTCTTGATTTTTTCTAGCAAGCCACCAGCTAGTTGAGTCATCGCAACTTGGCGAGATTTATCAGTTTTAGCTCTAACAATGTCCATTACTGATTCAGCTTGAGTTAAATCAATTCGGCCATTCATAAACGCACGTTTAGTGAATTCACCTGGGTCTGCCATCCTGGCTCCATTGGCCAAAAGCAATTGCAAAATATCGTTGGTAACAATCATTCCCCCATGACAATTTATTTCTACCATGTCTTCTCTAGTAAAAGTTTTCGGCGCACGCAATACACTGACCATCGTCTCATCGACAACTTCCTGCGTTTTTGGATCAACAATATGTCCATAGTGAATTGTATGCGTAGGAACTTTAGTTAAATCTGCTCCCTTAAAAAGCTTATTCGCAATCGCTACTGCATCTTCACCAGATAGACGAACAATTGAAATTCCTCCTTCGCCAATAGGAGTAGAAATTGCAGCGATTGTATCAAATTGCGTTAATACTTGTGCCATTTTTCACCTACATAAATAATTAAATAAAAAAAGTGCCCACTCCACCACTATAAAAACAATGATGGATAAAGCACTTTGACTACTTTATCTTAACAATTTAAAGATAATTTATTTTTGTTTTTTACGTCCTAAACGTTTGTATACACGACGAACTTTACGTTCACGTTCACGTTCTACCTTCTTTTGCTCTTCCAATTCACGTTGATACTTGAATGGATTTTGCAAAATGAAGGTTTGAACTACTTGGAATAAGTTTGAAATCACCCAGTAAAGTGAGATCGCAGATTGGATACCAATTGCTGAAACCCCAATGATAAGAGGCATTAAGTATGTCATTCCCTTAGTCATTCCATTTTGTGAGGATTGAGGCGTTGACATTTGACTAATATACGTACTTATAAAAGTAAATGCAGCTGCCAAAACAGGCATGATGTAATATGGATCGGGACGCCCCAAATCCATCCACAAAAACCGACCATTTTGCAACTGTGGAGTCCGCCAAATTGCTTGATACAAGGCATACATAACTGGTAACTGAATTAGCATCGGCAAACATCCAGTATACGGATTAATACCGGCTTCTTTATACAACTTACTAGTTTCTTCTTGCAGCTTTTGACGTGACTCAACATCCTTACCAGGATACTTTTTACGCAATGCATCCATCTGTGGTTGCACTTTTTGTTGCTTAGCCATGCTCTTAATAGAAATGGCATTCAATGGTAATAAGATTATTCTTACTATAATAGTAAAGATAATGATTGCCCAACCATAGGAATCACGAACTAAACTTGCAATCCAAAGAATAAATTGGGAAATATAGTAAACAATATACCGATCCCACCAATTGCCACTAGTATGAGAAATAGGAGCAACACTTGATCCATTAGTAGATGCACAACCTGTAACTACTAAAGCTAAGGTTAGCATTCCTAGACCTAATAGAATCAGTTTCCAATTTTTCTTAGATAAATGATTTCTCACTCTACTTTTCCTCAGTTTCCGTCTCTTCGTTTGATAAGACTTTAGCTAGCCTTAAGACATGAATAAGATTCTTTTTGGTTCGTTCCATGTCAAAATCTCTTGCATAAGGCCTAGCGATTACTAAAAAGTCTAAATCAGACCTTATCTCTGGCTTAAGTTCTGTCAGTGTAGCACGAATGAACCGTTTGAGGCGATTACGTGCTACCGCCGTATGACCCACTTTTTTCCCAACAGAAATTCCAACGCGAAAATGCTTTTGTTTTTCTTTGGGTAAAGTATAGACAACAAAGCCTCTATTAGCCATTGACTGTCCTTCTTTAAAAACTTTTTGAAAGTCTCTCTCAGTTTTTACACGGTAGCTTTTTCTCAATCTAGTTCATCCTTACTTAAATTAAAAAAACCACTGAGCTTCAGTGGCTTAAGCAGATAAGACTTTTCTACCCTTTTTACGGCGTCTTGCTAAAACCTTACGGCCGTTTGCTGTAGCCATACGCTTCATAAAACCATGAACGCGTGAACGGTGACGCTTCTTAGGTTGGTAAGTTCTCTTAGTTGACATTAATGTTGCACCTCCGTTTTTCAATGCTTAATAAGCACAATTTCTAAAATAGAATAGCATATTTACGCCTAAAAACCAAGTCTTTATCAAAATTTTCCTAAAAAGAAAAGCTTTTTTAAAGTTATTTTTAAATTATATTTTGTGGATATCTTGGATATATATTTTTGCGTGCTTTTTTATCAACAAGATAATTCTCAGAGTTATGCACAATTCACACCCTGTTCAGAATATAATAAACACCCTGTGCATAAGTGAATACTCCTCGGCAGAAATACTGATGTATCGCTAAGTTTGAACCCACATGAATTTGTGGATAATGCAAAAGTGAAATTTTATTTCAAAGATCAGTGGATTTTTATTCTCTATTTTCCACATACTTGTGAATTTGTTAGTTATTTTTGTTCCTTGTGGAAAACTTTTAAAATTCATGCTAAACTTATTTTGACTTAATCTGTGGATAATACAGTATTTGGAGGAATTTTTTTGTTTGATTTAGATAAATTTTGGCAATTTTTCAATGCTGAGATGAAAAAAAGCTACAGCACTGTTGCCTATAACGCTTGGTTTAAAAATACTAAACCTATTTCCTTTAACAAAAAGACAAAAGAAATGATAATTGCTGTTGAATCTCCAGTTGCAAAAGGGTATTGGGAAAAGAACTTGGCTTCTCAACTAATTCAAGAGGCGTATGCTTATGCAGACATGGAAATTCAGCCAAAATTTGAAGTAGCAGGTAAAGAAGGACCCGAACGTCTAGTTACGCCAAAGCCAAGAATTAAAACTAATCAAGAAATATTAGAGGATCGCCGTGACGAATTTGCTCAAGATCTTCAATTAAATAGTAAGTACACTTTTGATACCTTTGTTCAAGGTGAAGGAAATAAGCTGGCAGCTGGAGCTGCTTTAGCAGTTGCCGATAATCCAGGAAGTTTTTATAATCCTTTATTTATCTTTGGTGGTGTCGGTTTAGGTAAGACGCACTTAATGCAAGCTATCGGTCATCAGATGCTAGCTGAAAAGCCCCATGCAAAAGTGGTCTACATTCAAAGTGAAACTTTTGTAAATGACTTTATTAATTCGATAAAAAACAAAACTCAAGCTGAATTTCGCAATAAATATCGAAATTGTGATCTCCTATTAGTAGATGATATTCAATTCTTCTCTAAAAAAGAGGGGATTCAAGAGGAATTTTTCCATACTTTTGAAACTCTTTATAATGATCAAAAACAGATTGTTATGACTAGTGATCGGTTGCCAACTGAAATTCCTGAATTATCAGAGCGACTGGTTTCTCGATTTGCCTGGGGCTTACAAGTTGAGATTACGCCTCCTGATTTAGAAACTAGAATTGCAATCCTACGTAAAAAAGCTGAAACAGATGGCTTGGCGATCGATGACAGTACTCTTGACTACATTGCTTCGCAAGTTGATACCAATATTCGAGAACTCGAAGGTGCTTTAGTTAAAGTTCAAGCACATGCAACAATTGAGCGGGAAGATATTAATGTTGATTTAGCAAAAGAAGCTTTAGCAGACCTAAAACTTGTCCAAAAGAATAGAGGACTTCAAATTTCAAAAATCCAAGAAGTCGTCGCAAATTACTTCCAAACTTCAACTACAGAACTAAAAGGAAAAAAACGGGTAAAACAAATCGTAGTTCCACGTCAAATAGCAATGTATCTATCGCGTGAATTAACCGATTCTAGCTTGCCTAAAATCGGACAGGAATTTGGTGGTAAAGACCATACCACAGTTATGCATGCCTGCGATAAAATTTATCGTGCCTTAAAAACCGATGCCGAAATTAAAGCAGCTGTATATGATTTAAAAGCAATGCTTGAACACTAAAAGTTAATAACATGTGGATAAGTTTTCACTTTGTCCACATTTATTGAACACACAAAAGTCCGTTTTATTCAGGTATTTGCCTACTTTCCCACAGATTCCACTGGCCCTACTACTACTTCTAAGTATTTAAATATATAATTAAATAAATAAGACAAAGTACATATAACTTCACAGGAGGTAAACGATGCAGTTTACAATTAATCGTAATTTATTCCTCGAAAATTTAAATAATGTAATGCGTGCAATTTCTTCACGTGCAACTATTCCCATTTTAAGTGGTATAAAACTTAACCTTACTGACGAAATGCTAACTTTAACAGGTAGCGATACTGATATTTCAATCGAAATTCAGATTCCTGTAAATGATGACTTAATTGTCCAATCTACAGGTTCAATTGTTTTACCTGCACGTTTCTTTAGTGAGATCGTTAAAAAATTGCCTGGTAAAGATTTTTCATTTGAAGTAAAGGAAAGCTTCCAAACAAAAATCGTTTCTGAAAATACCGAATTTATGATCAATGGATTAGATGCCAATAACTATCCTCATTTACCTGAAATTTCTACTGATGCATCATTTAAGATTTCAGGTAAAACCTTTAGAGAAATTATTAACGAAACTGTTTTTGCTGTTGCTACTCAAGAAAGTCGACCTACTTTAACGGGTGTTAACTTCATTTTTAATAATTCTTCAATTAAGGCAGTTGCTACTGACAGCCACCGCTTATCTCAACGTCAAATTTCTTTAGAAAATGGTCCACAAACTAGTACTGATTTGATCATTCCAGGAAAAAGCTTAGTAGAATTAGCGAGAATTATTGGTGAAAGCGATCCTGAAATTAAAGTAAATCCAGGTGAAAACCAAGTTCTATTTGAAGTTGGAAATATTGCCTTTTATTCCCGCTTACTTGATGGTCAATATCCAGATACTGATCGCTTAATTCCAACTGAATCTACTACTTCTGTTGAATTTGAATTGCCAGTTTTAGCTAGATCTTTAGAACGTGCCAGTCTTCTTACTCATGAAAGTCGAAACAATGTAGTAAAAATGACTCTTGATGTTCAAAATCAATTAGTTAAGCTTCAAGGTGATTCTCCAGAAATAGGTAATGTGGAAGAAGAAATTGGATTTAAGAACCTTGAAGGTGAAGGCTTGACAATTTCATTTAACCCTGACTATTTAAGAGAAGCTTTACGTGCATCAATTACTGATTCCATTATTATGAACTTTACGCAGCCACTGAGACCATTTACAGTTGTGCCTGCAAAGCAAGATGTCAACTTTACTCAATTGATTACACCAGTGAGAACATTTTAAATTACTGAAAAAGAGCTACGGAAGTAGCTCTTTTTTTCTTGTTGTACTTAAAAGCTAAATTTAGCCTGGTTAAACGAATTTTTCTCTAGTTAAGTATAGTCATATTAAATTAGAATAAAATGGCTTAAAAAAGGCTACAATACGTCATAAAATTGAATTTCACATAAAAAAACGGTATAATAACAAGGTATGACAAGGTAAATGGGGTGATATTATCCAAAAATTCACAATTAAGGGAGAATATATTACGCTTGCTCAATTTTTAAAAGAAGAGAGCGTGATATCTTCTGGTGGTCAAGCTAAATGGTATCTAAAAGAAAATCCTGTTAAGTTAAATGGCGAGCTTGAAGATCGTCGCGGAAAGAAAATACATGCAGGGGATGTATTGAACTTAGCTGGAGAAGAGTATGAATTTGTTTCAGAGTAGCCAATGTATCTTGCAAACTTTGAATTGAAAGACTTTAGAAATTTTAAAGAATTAAAAACAAATTTTGATCCTCATGTAAATATTTTCATTGGTCCAAATGCCCAAGGAAAAACTAATTTACTTGAGGCAATTTATTTTTTAGCCCTTACTCGATCCCATCGCACTAATAGCGATAAAGAATTAATTCGTTTTGGCAGCAAATTTGCCGGTTTACAAGGTAGGGTTCATAAAAGCCAACTTCAAGTAGAGCTTAAACTACGTTTAACGGCTAATGGAAAAAAGGCCTGGGTAAATCGCTTGGAGCAAAAGAGGCTTTCTGCTTATGTGGGGCAAATGAATGCAATCTTGTTTTCTCCAGAAGATTTAGCTCTAGTTAAGGGAGCACCATCTGTTAGACGGAGATTTATGGATTTAGAATTTGGGCAGATTAATTCAGAATATCTATATTTTTCAAGTCAGTATCGTCAGGTACTGCAGCAGAGAAACAATTATTTAAAGCAATTAAGCATCAAAAAAGCAAATGATCAAGTTTTTTTAGATGTTTTATCCGATCAGCTGGCAGGAATTGCAGCAGAGATAATATCGCGAAGAATAAAATACATTAAAAAACTCAATTCCTACGCTCAAGCTGCTCATAGTGAGATTAGTGGTCAAGCTGAAAAATTGCAGATTTTTTACCGTCCATCAGTTAAGGAAATTATTCCAGAGGATGATGTAGAGACCATTTATCAAAAAGTTATTACTAGTTATAAGAAAAATCGTTCTAATGAAATTCGAAAGGGTACTACTCTTAGTGGCCCTCATCGAGATGACTTGGAGTTTTTAATTAATGATAAAAATGCCCATGATTTTGCATCTCAGGGACAGCAGCGAACGATTTCTTTAAGCGTTAAGTTAGCTGAGATTCAATTAGTGCATGAATTGACGCAAGAATATCCGATTCTGCTGTTAGATGATGTGATGAGTGAGTTAGATCATCGAAGACAGAGTCGCTTATTGAACTATATTCATGGTAAAACGCAAACATTTATAACAACGACAGATTTAGAAGGTATTTCTTGGGAAATTGTGAAGGAACCTAAGGTTTATCACATTTCTGCTGGAACGATCAGTGCAAAGGAGAGTTAAATGGCAGAAGATAAGAGCAAAGCAGCATTAAATAAAGCTAAAGACTTTGAAAAACGTGCTGATACTTACAATGCAAGTCAAATTCAAGTTTTAGGTGGACTTGAAGCAGTTAGAAAACGCCCAGGTATGTACATTGGCTCAACTAGTAGCCAGGGTTTACACCACCTTGTTTGGGAAATTATCGATAATAGTATTGATGAACGATTAGCAGGTTTTGCTACTAAAATTGAAATTACTGTCAATGAAGATGGTAGTGTAACCGTTCAAGACGATGGACGTGGTATTCCTGTTGACATTCAAGCTAAAACCGGTCGTCCAGCTTTAGAAACTGTATTTACTGTTTTGCATGCTGGTGGTAAATTCGGCGGTGGCGGATACAAAGTATCTGGTGGTCTTCACGGTGTTGGTGCTTCTGTAGTAAATGCTCTTTCAACTAAGCTTGATGTTACAGTTATGAGAGATGGTAAGAAATATGCGATTTCCTTTGATCATGGCCGTGTAGTAGGAGAAATGAAGCAGATTGGAACAGTTCCTCTTGAAGAACATGGAACAATTGTGCATTTTTATCCTGATCCAGATATTTTTACTGAAACTACAACTTTTGACGATAAAATTTTAAAGAACAGAATTCGTGAACTTGCTTTCTTAAACAAAGGCTTAAAGTTAACCTTTACTGATAAGCGTAAAGAAAGCGCTGAAACCGATGTTTACCACTTTGAGGGTGGTATCAAGGAATATGTTGCCTTTTTAAATAAGGGACAAGAAGTCTTATTTGATGAACCAATTTACGTTGAAGGTAATTACGAAGGAATTGATGTTGAAGTTGCCTTGCAATATACCAATGGTTATAAGACAACTTTAATGACTTTTGCTAACAACATTCACACCTATGAAGGCGGAATGCATGAAGCTGGATTTAAGACAGCTTTAACTCGTGTAGTTAATGATTATGCTCATAAGGCTAAGATCCTGAAAGACAAGGACGATAACCTATCTGGTGAGGATATTCGTGAAGGAATCACAGCTGTTGTTTCTGTTAAGCACCCTAACCCTCAATTCGAAGGTCAGACGAAGACAAAACTAGGAAATTCAGATGCAAGAACTGCAGTGGATCGAGCATTTTCAGAAACATTTAGTCGCTTCTTAATGGAAAATCCTTCTGTCGGTCGTAAGATTGTTGAAAAAGGTCAACTTGCTGAAAGAGCAAGAACTGCTGCCAAACGTGCTCGTGAAGTTACACGTAAGAAATCTGGTCTTGAAATTGCGAACTTGCCAGGAAAATTAGCCGACAATACTAGTAATGATCCAAGTATTTCTGAATTATTCATTGTCGAGGGTAACTCAGCTGGTGGATCAGCAAAACAGGGACGTTCACGTTTAACTCAAGCGATTTTGCCAATTAGAGGTAAAATTTTGAACGTTGAAAAAGCTTCAATGGATCGAATTCTTGCTAATCAAGAAATTAGATCGCTCTTTACAGCTTTAGGTACTGGATTTGGTGCTGATTTTGACGTGTCAAAGGCAAGATATCACAAGTTAATTATTATGACGGATGCCGATGTTGACGGTGCCCACATTAGAACTCTTCTTTTGACTCTCTTCTACAATTACATGCGTCCAATGATTGAAAAAGGCTATGTTTATATCGCTCGTCCACCTCTATACCAAGTTCGTCAAGGTAAGATAGAGAAGTATTTAGATACAGATGAAGAGTTACATGATTATCTAGGTACGCTTCAGCCAAGTCCTAAGCCTGTTGTTCAACGTTATAAGGGATTGGGAGAAATGGATCCAGAACAGTTATGGGAAACGACTATGAACCCAGAAAATCGTCGTTTAGACAGAGTAAGTCCAGAATACGCTGAAGACGCTGATAAGATCTTTGATCTTTTGATGGGGAATGAAGTAGGTCCAAGACGAGAATTTATTGAAAAGAACGCTAAATACGTTGAGAATTTAGATGCTTAGGAGGCTTTAGATGGCTAACGAAAATCAACCTCAAGATCACAGAATACGTAATGTTGATTTGACCCATACGATGCGTAGCTCTTTCTTAGATTATGCTATGTCAGTTATTGTGGCACGTGCCTTACCTGACGTTCGGGATGGTCTAAAGCCTGTACAACGTCGTATTCTTTACGGAATGCATGAATTAGGGGTTACACCAGACAAACAGTACAAAAAGAGTGCCAGAATTGTTGGAGAAGTTATGGGTAAGTTTCACCCACATGGTGACTCCTCAATTTATTTAGCTATGGCTCACATGGCTCAAGACTTTTCATATCGTTATATGCTAGTTGATGGACACGGAAACTTCGGTTCTGTCGATGGGGATGAACCAGCCGCAATGCGTTATACCGAGGCAAAAATGAGTAAAATTGCGGTTGAAATGCTTCGTGATATCAATAAAGAAACGATTGACTGGCAACGTAACTATGATGATACGGAAAATGAACCGGTAGTTTTACCTGCCAGAATTCCTAATTTACTTGTAAACGGTGCTAGTGGTATTGCAGTTGGTATGACAACTAATATTCCGCCACATAATTTGGCGGAAGTAATTAGTGGGATTCATATGTTGATGGATAATCCTGATGTTACTACCAAAGACTTGATGAAGGTTATTCCTGGTCCTGATTTTCCAACTGGTGGTATTGTAATGGGCCGTGGCGGTATCTACCGCGCTTATGAAACAGGTAAGGGTAATATCGTCGTTCGTGCTAAGACCAATATTGAAACAGAGAAGAGTGGCCGTGAACGAATCGTAGTTAGTGAATTACCATACTTAGTAAATAAGGCTGAACTAGTTAAGAAAATTGCAGATTTAGCTCGTGAAAAAACAATTGATGGTATTACCGGAGTTCGTGATGAATCAGACCAGACTGGTATGAGAATTACGATTGATATTCGCCGAGATGCAAGTGCGAGTGTGGTTTTGAATAACTTATTTAAAGAAACCCAATTGCAGGCAAACTTCGGAATGAATATGGTTGCAATTGTAAACGGCGCTCCACACTTCTTAACTTTGAAACAAATGCTTGAATACTATCTTCACCATCAAGAAGATGTTATTACTCGCAGAACTAAGTTTGAATTAAAGAAGGCTGAAGCTAGAGCACATATTTTAGCTGGATTGAGAATTGCACTAGATCACATTGATGAAATCATTAGGATTATTCGTGGCTCCCAAAACAGCGATATTGCTAAGGCACAGTTGATTCAAAACTTTGGATTAGATGATCGTCAATCTCAAGCTATTTTAGATATGCGTCTGGTTCGTTTAACAGGTTTAGAGCGAGACAAGATTGAAGCTGAATATCAAGATTTACAAGCAAAAATTGCAGATTACAAAGATATTCTTGCTAAGCCAGAACGAATCGATGAAATTATCTACAATGAGTTGCTTGATATTCAAAAGCGTTTTGGTGATGATAGACGGACTAAGATTGCAGAAGGCGAAGCAGTTTCAATTGAAGATGAAGATTTAATTGAACAAAAAGATGTACTTTTAACCCTTACCCATAATGGCTACATTAAGCGGATGCCAGCTGATGAATTCAAGGTACAAAACCGTGGTGGACGCGGAATAAAGGGAATGGGAGTTCAAGATGATGACTTTATCAATCACTTGATTTTCTCAAGTACCCATGACTTTTTGCTATTCTTTACTAACTTAGGTAAGGTTTACTCAAAGAAAGCTTATGAAATTCCAGAATTTGGTAGGAACGCCAAAGGACTGCCAATTGTTAACTTGCTAGAACTTGATAAGGGTGAAAAGATTCAAGCGGTTATTAACGTTCCTGAAGGTGCAGATGATAACTACCTCTTCTTTGTTACTAAGATGGGAACAGTCAAGAGAACAAAAGTTAGTGAATTTCAAAATATCCGTCGTAGTGGCTTGATTGCCTTAACCCTTCGCGATGGGGATGAACTGAATAATGTTTTAACTACTGACGGTAAACAAAATATCCTTATTGGAACCCATTTAGGCTATGCAGTTACCTTTAATGAAAATGATGTTCGTTCAATGGGAAGAACCGCAGCAGGTGTACGCGGAATTAATCTAAGAGACAACGATTATGTAGTTGGATCTGATATTTTAGAACCTAATTCAGAAGTGTTAGTAATTTCTGAAAAAGGTTACGGAAAACGGACTGCAGCTTCTGAATATCCAGTTAAAGGACGTGGTGGTAAAGGAATTAAGACTGCTAACATTACTGAAAAGAATGGTCCTTTAGCAGGTGTAACAGTAGTTAATGGTGATGAAGATATCATGTTAATTACTAGTGCTGGCGTTATGATTCGTTTCGACGTTGATGATGTTTCTCAAACTGGTCGAGCTACTTTAGGTGTACGTTTAATCAAGGTTGATGATGGTGCTCAAGTTGCAAGTATTACTGCAGTACCAAAGGCTAATGATGAAGACGAAAAATCAACTGATGAAGAAGAGCCAGTAGAAGAAAATTAATAAATAAAAAAATTACCAAATTTTTGCGTAATAATAATTGAGTAATGTAACTCAGGATCGCGTGAAAAATATTTGGTAATTTTTTTGTTTCTGTGATAAAATCAAACATTGTGAGTAATATTATTCATTACTCCTTGTTCTTGATTTTAACAAGAACCATTTAGTCCAAGAGGAGGTGCAATTATTATGGCAAAAACTAAGTACGAAGTTACTTACATCATCAAGCCTGATATTGACGAAGATTCAAAGAAAGCATTGATCGATCGCTTCGATAAAGTTGTTACTGACAACGGTGCTGAAGAACTTGAATCTAAAGATTGGGGTAAGAGACGTTTCGCATACGAAATTGAAAAATACCGTGAAGGTACTTATCACATTATGACTTTCGTTGCAGAAAACTCTGAACCAGTTGATGAATTTGGTCGTCTTTCTCGTATTGATAACCAAGTTTTACGTTCAATGACTGTAAAATTAGATAAATAATTTGTTTTCGTGAATTAGGAAGGGGACAAAAGTATGATTAATAATGTTGTACTTGTTGGCCGTTTAACACGTGATCCTGATTTACGTACAACCGGGAGTGGAATCTCAGTTGCTACGTTTACTCTAGCTGTTGACCGTCAATACACCAATAGTCAAGGTGAACGTGGTGCTGATTTCGTCAGCTGTGTAATTTGGCGTAAAGCCGCAGAGAATTTTGCTAACTTTACTTCAAAGGGTTCACTAGTTGGTATTCAAGGTCGGATTCAAACTAGAACGTATGATGATAAAGATGGTAAGAGAGTCTACGTGACTGAAGTCATCGTTGATAATTTCTCTTTATTAGAATCACGTCGTGACCGTGAGAATCGTCAGACTAATGGTGGTAATTTTGCTCCGCAAGGAGGAAATGCTCCAAGTACCAATAACTTTGGTGGATCAAGTGCACCAAGCACTAATAATGCTCCTGCTGGTGGAGAAAGCAATAAACCGCAGGATCCATTTGCAGATTCAGGTAGCACTATTGATATTTCGGATGATGATCTCCCATTTTAAATTTAATTAGAAAGGATCTTTGATATGGCTCAACAAAGAAGAGGTGGCCGTCGTCGTAAGGTTGACTTCATTGCAGCTAACCACATTGACTACATCGACTACAAGGATGTTGATTTGTTGAAACGTTTTATCTCTGAAAGAGGTAAGATCTTACCACGTCGTGTCACTGGCACTAGCGCAAAGAATCAACGTAAGTTGACTGTTGCTATTAAGAGAGCTCGTGTTATGGGCTTATTGCCATTTGTCGCAGAAGACTAATAAAACAGATCAAAAATAATAAAAGAGTAGCATATGCTACTCTTTTTATTTTATTTTTTGCGGTATCATAAAAGAAGTAAATGGAGGGATTGTCATGATTATTAAGCAAAAACTAGCCGGAAATATTGATTTTGACTATAAATGGTACGATATCTATAACTGTGATGATCATGATATAAGATTATTAAAGGATGACTTTGATTTAACTTCAGAAATTATTTCTTATATCACCGACCTTCACGAACGTCCCCACTTTGATCATGACTACATTACTAATAGTGATTTGTTAGTTTATGATGTGCCAGTTTGGCCAACAGCAGATGCAGACCATTTCACTACTTTACCAATTAAATTTTTGATGGTTGGGCATACTCTTTTTACAGTTCACTCTCCTGACACAACTTATATGATTGAAGAATTTAGGCAAAAACCAGATGAACATATTCATAGTGAAAAAGAACTGATTTTTGCAATTTTATTCGCAGTTACTAAGTATTTTCAAAGAGCCTTGAGTCAGCTGAACAGTCAAAGACTAGTGTTAGATAATCACTTGAGTGAAAGAATTCATAATAAAGACCTGCAAGAGCTATCACAAGTTGAAAAAAGTTTGGTTTATTTGTCTAGCTCAATTAGGACTAATCTAATGATGCTTGAAAGCTTAAAAAATAAAAAATCAGGTCTTCATATGAATGCATCTGAAGAAGAAATGTGTGATGACATTATCATTGAAGTTCAGCAGTCCTCGCAAATGATCAAGATTTATAGCGAAGTTACTGAAGAAATATCTAAAACGTCTAATAACATTTTGAATAATAACTTGAACAACACGATGCAGTTTTTGACTGTCTGGTCACTTCTTTTAACAATTCCAACGATCGTAACAGGATTTTTTGGGATGAATGTGGACTTACCTATTTTTCATAATCCATTTGATTGGGTAATAATTACTGTTGGTTCAGTTATCGTAATGGCAATTTTACTTTGGTATTTGCGTCGACACAACATGCTATAATGCTTGCTTAGCTTAGATGATGAGCAAGCATTTTTTGATGTATAATATAAAATGATGTAGTATATATTTTTTATGATATTAATGCTATAACAGGAAGGAATTTCAATGAAAGGCTTTTTACGCAAATTAGAATTGCCTGAATTTGTTAAAGATACGCGTTTAACAGCATCATTGATTATTGTCCTAGTTTTATCCTTATTGGGAGCTATTATTGGGATGTTAATTAGTCCGTTGTTTGGATTAGCAATGGTGCTACTGTTTATCTTGACGGTTATTTTTGCAGTCTATGGCATTTATGTTCTAGCTGGTAATACAAACAACTATGCTGCTAATCTTTCATATCGTATCAAGCGTGGTGAACAAGAGGCAATGATCAAAATGCCACTTGGGATTATGCTTTATGATAAGGACCGACAGATTCAATGGATTAATCCATATCTACAGATGTATCTGCATGATAAAGATATTATTGGCTCTTCGATCTCTTCAGTTGATAAAGAGTTAGCTAAATATATTGATGATGCTATTAAGTCTAATAGTAAGCAAAATAAAATTATTAAATGGGGCGATCGCAAGTTTGAGATGGTGGTCCAGGATGATCTGGGTGTGGTTTACTTACTTGATATTACGCGTTACGCAAATATTGAAGAGAAGTATAAACAAGAAAGATTGGCAATTGGCTTAATATTTATTGATAACTATGACGAGTTAAGCCAAGCAATGGGCGATCAAAACTTAACAAATATGAGTTCATATGTTCAAACTACTCTGAGCAAGTATGCTGGTCAATTTAACTCATATCTTAAGCGTATAGATGAAGATCACTTTATTTTGTTAACGCATATGCATGATTTAGCCAAAATGGAAGATAATAAGTTTTCTATTTTGGACAAGGTTAGAACTGAATCAAGTAGAAAGAATATGCCGCTGACCCTATCAATTGGGATTGCGTTTGGATCTGAAAGTTTAAATGAGATTGCCGACCAAGCACAATCTAATCTAGATCTAGCCTTAGGACGTGGAGGCGACCAAGTTGTTGTAAAACAATCAGGCCATGAAGCCCGCTTTTACGGTGGAAAATCTAATCCAATGGAAAAACGTACGCGAGTAAGAGCTCGAATGGTTTCTCAAGCTTTGGTAGAATTATTTAAAGGCGTTGATCACGTCTTTGTTCAAGGACATCGAAATCCAGACTTAGATGCTATCGGTTCAGCGATTGGAATTGTTAAGATTGCTAGAATTCATGGCGTGAAAGCTAGCGTCGTACTAGATGTTGACCACGTTAATTATGATGTAGGACGGTTAATTGCTAAAATGCAAGCTGCTGGAATTGATAAGGATGTATTTATTTCACCTAAAGATGCTCTTGAAGCAGCAACGGATGAGTCGCTTTTAGTTTTAACAGATCACTCTAAGTATAGTATTACTTATGATCCAGAACTTTATAAGCGCTTGAAGAATCGTTTAATCATTATTGACCATCACCGTCGAGGGGAAGAATTCCCAGAAAACCCAATGCTCGTATATATTGAACCGTATGCATCTTCGACGTGTGAATTAGTAACAGAAATGATTGAATATCAACCGCAAGGCGGCGAAGGAGTCTTAACTGATTTAGAAGCTTCAGCAATGCTAGCTGGTATTACAGTTGACTCTAAAGAATTCTCCTTGAGAACTGGGACTAGAACTTTTGATGCTGCAAGCTACTTGCGATCAATTGGAGCAGATACTCAAGTCGTATCTGAGCTTTTGAAGGAAAATATTGATAATTACTTGCAAAGAAGTCATTTAGTTTCTACTATTGACATGATTGAACCAAATATGGCTCTCTTAATGGGAGAAGATAATAAGATCTATGATCCAATTATTACTGCCCAAGCTGCAGATACGGCTTTGTCTCTTGAGCATGTAGATGCTAGTTTTGCATTAACTAGACGTAGTAAAGATGTAATTGGAATTTCGGCTCGCTCAATGGGAAATGTTAACGTTCAAGTAATTATGGAGAAATTAGGTGGCGGTGGTCACTTATCTAATGCAGCAACTCAAATTAAGGGCGTAACAGTTGAAGAAGCTAAAGATAAGTTGCTCGCTGCAATCAATGAATATCTTAAGGAAAATGAATAGGAGTGAAATTCATGAAGGTTATTTTTATTAAAGACATGAAAGGTAAAGGTAAGCGCGGAGAAGTTAAGAACGTACCAGATGGTTATGCTCAAAACTTCTTGATTAAGAATGGTTATGCAAAAGAAGCTACTAGCTCCAACTTAAATACCTTAAAGCGGGTTCAAAAAGCGGAAAAAGATGCTTATGAAGCAGAAAAAGCAGCAGCTGAAGACATTAAGCAGAAGCTTGAAGATGACAAGACAATTGTGAACTTCAAGTCAAAGGCCGGTACTGATTCTCGTTTATTTGGTTCTATTTCAGGTAAAAAGATCGTTGAAGGTCTTGAAAAGCAATACGGTATTAAGGTTGATAAGCGTAAATTAGAGCTCCCAGAGCCAATTAAATCTTTAGGATACACAAACGTACCTGTTAAACTATTTAAAGGCGTAGAAGCTGTAATTCGCGTTCACATTACGGAGCAAGACTAATAATGGATAATGTTGTTTCTCAACAAATTCCCCATGATAGTGAAGCAGAAAAGGCGGTCCTAGGGGCCGTCTTTTTAGATCCAGAAGCCATTATTGATGCTTCAGATATATTGCAACCTGATGATTTCTATGAGCATGCAAATAGAATTGTCTTTCAGGCAATGCTTAATATTTCTGATCGTGAGGAAGTAATTGACCCAGTAACTCTGCAAGATGAGTTAAAGAAAAATAATCAGGTAGATGATATTGGTGGGATTGCATATGTAACGGAGTTGTCAATGGCAACGCCAACGGCAGCCCATGTTACTTATTACGCTAAGATTGTAAAACGTAAGGCAATTCTCAGAAATTTAATTTCTACTAGTCAAAGAATTATTCAAAATGCCATTGAGGGTTCAGATGATGTAACTGATATCTTAGATGACGCTGAAAGCCAAATAATGGGTGTCTCACAGGATAATGCTAGTGGCGGGTTTAAGTCTATCCATGATGTCTTAAACACAACCATGGAGGAAATTAACTCTATTCCTGATGATGGAAATACAGTTACGGGTTTGCCATCAGGATTTTCTGAATTAGATAAGATGACGACTGGTTTTCACGATGATGAGTTGATTATCTTGGCTGCTCGTCCTGGTGTTGGTAAGACTGCCTTTGCTTTGAATGTAGCGCAATTTGTTGGTTTAAAAACTGATAAAACTGTTGCTATGTTTTCACTAGAAATGGGAGCTGAGCAACTAGTTCAAAGAATGCTGGCTTCAGAAGGATTGATTGATTCACAGCACCTTAGAACTGGTCAATTAACTGATGAAGAATGGCGTAAATTAGTTGTTGCGGCAGGCTCTTTAGACAATACGAGTATCTATATAGATGACACGCCTGGAATTAAAATGAGCGAGATTCGCGCTAAAGCACGTAGGTTAGCTAAAGAAAAGGGAAACTTAGGATTAATTGTAATCGACTACTTGCAGTTAATTGAAGGACCACGTAGTGAATCACGTCAGCAAGAAGTTTCTGCAATTTCACGGCAATTAAAGAAATTAGCCAAAGAGCTACATATTCCAGTTATCGCTCTATCGCAGCTCTCTCGTTCGGTTGAACAACGTCAAGATAAGCGACCAGTCTTATCTGACATTCGTGAATCTGGTTCGATTGAACAGGATGCTGATATTGTTGCCTTTCTTTATCGTGATGATTATTATCGCGATGAACGGGATGAAGATGATGAAGGTGAAGTTGAGGCGGAAGAAGATAATGGTGAAGTAGAAGTAATTATTGAAAAGAACCGTTCTGGTACGCGCGGAACAGTTAAACTGATGTTCTCAAAACCATATAACCGTTTTTCAAATCTTGACTATACTCATAATGAGGCTTAAGAAAATAATTTGTAAGCGTTTCATTAATTAGCTATACTGGAAGAGTTAAAAGTCTATTTTTTTAAATAATTGAATGAGAAGGTGTAAGTTGAATGGTAGAAAATAAATATGTAGGTAGTATCGAAGCTGGTGGTACTAAGTTTATCTTGGCAGTTCAAGATACAGAAAGCGGCGAAGTGGTAGCAAAGAAGAGAATTCCGACAACTGATGCAAAAGAAACTTTAGCAAAGAGCATTGAGTTCTTTAAAGAACATCCAGTATCTGCTTTGGGAATCGGAACTTTTGGCCCAATTGATATCAATCCAAATTCAAGAACATTTGGTTACATCTTAGATACGCCTAAGCGTGGCTGGTCTGGAACAAATGTTAAAGGTACTTTTGAAAAAGAATTGGACATTCCAGTTGTAATGACTACTGATGTTAATGCATCTTGTTACGGTGAATATATTGCGCGTGGTCGAGATAATTCTAAGACTTACTTTTATGTAACAATTGGAACGGGAATTGGTGCTGGTGCAGTTCAAGCTGGGAAGTTTATTGGCCTAAATAATCACCCAGAAATGGGACATATGTTAGTAACTCCTTATCCAGGTGATAATTACACTGGAAAATGTCCATTCCACGGTAATAAGTGTGTTGAAGGAATGGCAGCTGGACCTTCACTAGAAGGCAGAACCGGTATTACTGGTGAAAAATTACCTCGAGACCATAAAGTATTTACTTACGTGTCTTACTATGTAGCACAATTATTGTTTAATGCTTATATGACTATGCGTCCTGATGTAATGGTTGTTGGTGGATCAGTTTTAAATGATCAAGATTTGGTACAAGTGCGTGGTTTCTTTAAAGAATTCAACAATAACTATGTTGCAACTCCAGACGTGGATGAATTAATTGTTCGTCCAGCTGTTGCAGATAATGGTTCTGCAACTTTAGGTGATTTTGAATTAGCTAAAGAAGCTTTAAAGAATAAATAAGTAATTTATATTAATATTTATACTAAAAAAGCAACTTCAGTTTTGAAGTTGCTTTTTGTTTCACATGAAACATATGATTAACTACCATCGTAAGAGTCATCAACAATTGGACCTTTGCTTGAGTCATTGCCTAGTGGTTCTAAGTGTTCATTATGGCTAAGAAAAGGAAGATTGATGTACTGACGAGCGGTTGCCGTAATGTCAGAGATAATCTCATTAGCAATTAAACGTGCGTCAGGATCAAGAGCAAGATAGGCATGGCTAAATTGAATTGCACCACGAATTTTATTAGTTGTTAGTTGACTAGCTTCAGTAATTTTTTGTGACTCTAAAGCAGTAAAGAAGGCTAACCAGAAAGCTTCACGTTTTTCACGTGGAATCTTGGTATTCCAAGAGATAAAAGTACTTCTAATAATTCTGCTTGCATTGCTTAAACCTGGCGCCATTACAAAACTATTTCGTGCTACTTCCCAATGTAAAGGATTATGTTGCTTCATTAAATGTTTCATTCTACTTTTAACTACGATAACGCGTTCTGGATGGTCAAGCATCATTCCAAAAATTGATCCTTCAGGAACATAAGTCATCATTTTTGGAATTACGCGTTGAAATTCAATCTGGTTATACATTTCTTTCATGAAACCAGGACCATCGAAGCTATAAGCCTTAATTACTCTGTTTTGAAGGCTAGGAGAAGCTGCATAAAGTGCATAAGCGGCAAAATTTCCACCTTTTGAATGGCCTACTGTGTAGATTTTCTTATCAGGATAGGCTTGGGCCATTTTATCGCTGCTACGCTTTGACCAAAGATTTCTGGTTGATAACTCATATCGACGTCTTCATTTAGACCTACCATCGAACCATCAGTTCCGCGGTAAGCCACTAGAATAGTTTCTGAATCTAGCTCAATTGTCATTGCAGTGAACTGGACGGGTGGCTTTTTCTGAGAAAGGTGTGACCAATCGAGAAAATGCATATTTTTATAGCGGTCACTTAAGTTTACTAGTTCTGCCTCTAATTTATCTGAGTGAATTAAGGTTTTCTTTTGTATTAAGCGTTTTGTAGCTGCCTCAAGCGTATGACCTTTAACACTGGAATCAAAAGGAAGATAAGCAAAAGCAGCAAAAAGACCTGCATCTAAACTATTAAATGGTTCCCGATCTAATGTTAGATCACCCCGCCAGCGAACATAATCAAGTATTTTACCCAAGATAAAAGTCCTTTCGTTAACGGATATAGTACTTTCATTTTAATGCTTTTTTGATTAAAGACAAAAGAGGACGCTTAGTGCTAATTAGAAGCAACAAAAAAGAAGAGCTAAGTTGCTCTTCTTAGTGATTAGAATATTAATTGGATAGTTTCAAGAGGAGATAAAGGAGCCTTAATTGAAGCAACATTATCTGTTACCTCAATTTTTACTGCTTCTTTTTCAACACTATTATCGCGTCGTCGAATTAAAGTAGCTGTATTAGAAGGTAGAGGTTTACTTAAATGCCAGTTGATCTCTTGGTAACCATCTAAGTTGAAATTGGCTAGCCAGACAATTTTACCGTTTTCTTGAATGTTTAATTTGACGTGAGGCATATTGATTAAATAGTCAATTGGTTCAACGCTAGCCATAATTTGTTGCATTAATCCTTGTTTATAAGATGAAAATTGTGATTCCCAACCGTGTTTTGGATCTTGATCCATTGGTAATACAATTATGTGATCATCAATAACAGCCATGAAGTTTCCGAGCTTTTGGTCGATCGAATTATAGGCTGAACTCCAAATCTTAACATTGCTATCTGTTTGATAGTCTAACTGTAGATAGTTGCCTGTATGTTGCAGCATCGTAATACGAGGGTTCTTAACGCCTTGAACAGTTGTGCCATCAGCTTGTTCAAATGATTGATAGCCACTCTTGCATGGATGCCATTTAGCACTTTGAATATGAAGTAGATTACCTAGCTTTCTGTCTAGTAAAACCTGGATACTTTCACCGTCGAGTAGAACTGTATTTTTAGTGATTAGATTAGTGATTTGTTCATTTGAAAGGTTGCGTAATAATTGACCAGCAATTGCAATAGTTTGATTTTCAATTGCAAGGTCATTTTGAACGGGAAGAATAGTTGTCGCAAAACCGAAACTTGCTAATAAGCTAGCCCAATTCTTTTCATGTGGAAGTAGCTCTTCTGGTTCTTTTCCAAAAGTTGTGTGAGCAGTATAAGCAGAGTCTTGATCTACTAAAACTTTAATACCACGTAATTTTTGCATATTAAGGCGATGGCTAGCTAGGGCAGAGGCAAAAGGCTTAATGTCAGCTAACATTTTGTCATAGCCCCAATCTTCATTTACGCCATTGCCCATCATGTCAAAGATATTAAGCATAATGCCTTTGGCTCCGAGGAGTGCTGTGGTAATAATTTGAAATGCGATAAAGGTATTAGATTTTACTTGCGGGGTCCACATTGAATTTTCCAATTCTGGGTAAAGCTCAGCCCGAGGTCCTAAGAAGGCAGCCGTAGTTCGACTATATTCTTCAAATTTACGACCATAAATTAAAGGAGCAACTTCGTTATAGGACGGTAAGTGTGGACGTGCTACGCGAGGATGTCCAGGACCTGCTTGGGCGTCAAATAAACTAGGCCAGTCTCTACCTTCAATAGCATGCCAATCAGGAAACGAAGTCATTTGTCCTAAATCAGTATTAGGGCTCACTTTGTGAACTGCTTGTTCAATTAAGTGTTCGTTTTCGATCATTTCCTTACGTGCTTGATCAAGATAAATTTTTCGTTCAATAGTAGGTTCGCCAGGCTTAAGCATATTTTTAACAAATTCTGCACGGCTTTCTGTTTTACCCAATTTTTCTTGATATAGCTTCATATGGTAGTCACAAAAACACATTAACTTTAATGGAGTATGGTTATAGTGCCGAAAGTCATCTTCCATCCATAAACGACGTGGATGAATCGAAGCATATTGAGCATACCTATCAGCTAAATACTTACGCCAAGTTGGATCTGCTGGACAAGCCATATCTTTAGCTTGATTGCCATTAATATCGACAAAAGTATTAAAGCCAATCTCAGGATTAACGCTAAATCCGCGATCGGAGTGCATAATAGTTGCCCATGGATTTAGACTCGTAGTAACATCAAGCTTAGCTAATTGCTTTTGTAGGGGGATAATCGCATCAAGCCAGACTTGTGTTTCTTCCTTAGTTAGATGACTGTGGTTTAATTCTTCGCCATTAATAATAAAAGCCACGTCATCAATTTTGGCTTTTTGTACAAAATCTAAAAGTTTTCTATCTTTTTCAGGCGTATTAGTACGTGGATCGAAAACATAACGTAAAGTATAAATGTAGCTCATAATAAATCCTCAATATTCTATACAATTAATATTCAAAAAAGTGTGTAACTTAGTATATTAAGTCACACACATATCTTAGCATATTTTGAAAACGGTTTCTATAATTTTATTTTGCGCCGTGAGTAGAATTAATTCGGCGAATATTTTGGTCTTTTTCAAGAGCTAGAATAATATCATTTTCGTCTTTTCTATTTCTAATTACTCCGTCGACATTAACAACAATATGTTCAGAAGTTACGTCAATAATTTTGATAGAAATTTGTTCAACTTCGTTTAAGGATAGTTCTTTTTTCAATTCATTAAGAATATCTGGATGATTATTAGCTTCAATTTGAACATTGAAACGAACATGAAGAATAATAAAGTTAATGAATGTATCATCGTGAAAAATAATTTGGATAATGAATAAAAAGACTGTGCTGACAATTCCGATGACATACATTCCAGCACCAACTGCCATACCGATTGCAGCAGTTGCCCAAACACCAGCTGCAGTAGTTAAACCAGAAATTTGTTCTCGTCTAACTAGGATTGTACCGGCACCAATAAAGGAAATCCCAGTTACAATTTGAGCCGCAATTCTTGATGGATCAAGCGAAATATCATGTAACGATAATAGGTCAAAGAAACCATATTTAGAAACCAGCATAAATAGAGCAGAGGCGACAGCAACAACCATATGAGTTCTGATACCTGCACTTTTTCTTTGAGTGGCACGTTCATAGCCGATTGCTGTTCCACAAAGAGCGGCAACTAAAATTCGTAGTAACCAATCTAATTCAGTTGAAAGTGATGTTAAACTTACCATAATTAATCCCTTCTATATAACAGATACGTCTTTATTGTAGCCCAGATTTAGTTGGATAATCATTTAAGTAAAAAGTAAAAAAATATCTTGTACAGAAACAGATAATATGGTTAAATACATAATTGTCATATAAACAGGCTGACTTAGCTCAGTTGGCAGAGCACGTCACTAGTAATGATGAGGTCGAAGGTTCGAATCCTTTAGTCAGCATTTTTTATGCTCATATTTAATTAAAAGCTATCAAATCATTTCTTAAAATACTGATTTGATAGCTTTTTCTTTGCTTTGAACTAGAATAAAAAGGTTTGGGAGCAAGCGTTAAGCCTGTTTTTTTGTGTTTAGGGTATTTGAAAAGGATTATCTTCAGTACTAGAGATAATCCTTTTTTGTTTGAGCTATTATATTTTTTGACACGTTCAAGATGAGATAAAGTAATTAATTTATTAGCCAATTGTAGTACTAAATAATTATCCTTTAACTATTTCTTCTAAATTAATTGGGTTATTTAATTGATAATCTGCTTCAGGAAGTTCTTCATGTGCTCCCCAATTGGCTAAAGCAAATTTCACTTTAGCAGCGTTAGCAGTTAGCATATCATATTTGGTATCACCTACATAAAGCGTTTCAGTACGATCTACACCAAGTTTACTTATTGCGAAATTTAATGGTTCAGGATTAGGTTTATGATTCTTAGTATCACTTGCAGTAACAATTACATCGAAATAATCATCTAGTCCAAAGTGACTGACTTCATTAATATACTCTTGTTTAGTTTTTGAAGTAACAATTCCTAAAGTAATTCCCTCTTGAGATAGAGATTTGATAGTTTCGGGGATATTATTAAATAATGTATCTTCATTAACTCGGTTACTAGCTTTTTCAGACCAACTTTTAGCCATTTTATTGATCAATACTTTATTATTAGTAAAATGCTTAATGGCATCTCTTCCAGGAATTCCCAATGCAAAGGCTAAATCGTTAATATTAACATTTGCATTTAAATATTCTTTAATAACCTCTTTGAATGTGGAAAGAACAACCTTTTGTGTATCAACAATAGTGCCATCTACATCGAATAAAATTGTCTTAATCATAATCTACTCCTTACTTTTAAAGCGGTTACAGCAATTATATCAAAAGCATAATTATCTAAATATGAAAAAACTACTAATTTCCTTAATAGCAATAGCGTTTATAATTAGCATCATTTTTAATTAATACACTAGAGAACTGAAATAAGTTTACGTAATACGCCTTGTTTTAGTTTTTTATTGCTGTGGTTCAATACGTAATTGGATGGTCAATGATTTAACTAATGGAGTATCAGAATAAAGCTTAGTATTTATAGATCTACCTGTTTGTTAACAAAATATGTCATATATAATTGACAATTTAAAAATAAATATTATACTTAAAGTATAAAAAGTCACATATATATGACTTATAAGAATGATAGAGAGAATTGCCATGAATAGAGTTAAAGAATATCGAAAGCAAAAAGGCTTATCACAGATGGCATTAGCTAAAAGGATAGATGTTGCTAGGCAAACAATAAATTTAATTGAAAATGATAAATATAATCCTTCATTAGATTTATGTTTGAAGTTAGCACATGAGTTAGATACAGATTTAAATACATTATTCTGGGATGGAGATGTTTAAAAATGAAAGCTAAAGAAACTAGATTCGAAAAATATATGAAATTTTGGTACGGAATTTCTGGTCCACTTGATGAGCAGAAACGTCAAGTTATGAATCAAATTGGAAATAGGGCATTTTTTATTTTCTTTTTAGGGATGGATGTAGCATTTTTAATTTCTCTGGTTTTGTTTTCGATGTATAAAGCTGATGTGGCATATCTTTTCCTTTCTGGTAGCTTTTTTGTAATGCTAATGCCAGTTAACTTATACATAATGCAGCAATCTAGAAAGGCGAGATTGACAGATAATGAAGTAGAGAAAGACGAATTACCTGAGGCTAAAAAAGCTGCATGGACAAAAGGAATGATATCCGGAGCAATCTTTGGCATATTGATGTTAATCTTAGAATTCTTAACTAGTTATAGCGATGGTTCGTGGACCTGGATAATGATTCCTACATGTTTGATTTCAGGTGTTTTCTTCGGTATCTTTATGTCGCTAATTGCAGTTCATAGAATCAAAGTAGTAAAAGACGAAGATTAAAGAATTAGCCATTTTTAATGTTACATTGTTGCATTAAAAATGGCTTTTTTTGTTGAAAAAACTTCACGTAGCTTATAAATATTTGTATCATTTAAATGTAATCGTTTGCATAAAATAGAAAAGATAAAGAAAATGAAAACAACAAAATTAGGAAAAACAAGTTTAGATATTCCAGCTATTGCTTTAGGCGTTATGCGGATGGGGACTAGAACTCCAGAAGAAGGAGCTGCTGCAATTAACGCAGCTTATAAAGCTGGTGTAAATTTTATTGATTCGGCGGATATTTATGGACGCGGAAATTCAGAAAAAGTTTTTGGTAAGGCGTTAAAATTAGCCAATGTTAACCGTGAAGATTTATTTATTCAATCAAAGACTGGAATTGTTGTAGGATCAAGTGGAAGCCATGGATCATTAGCTTATGGTTCACGCTATGAATTTACTAAAGAGCATATTTTGGATGCTGTTGATGGTATTTTGAAGAGAATGGATATTAATTACTTAGACTGCCTAGTCTTACACAGACCAGATATTTTGATGGATCTAGAGGAAATTAAACAAGCCTTTGATATTTTACAAGCTACCGGTAAAGTTAGATTCTTTGGTGTATCTAACTTTAATCCTGCTCAATTTAAGATGCTTCAAAATGCAGTAAGTCAGCCTTTAATGTTTGATCAAGTGCAATTCGGATTAATGCACACAGGAATGGTTGACTTTGGCTTGCATACTAATATGACTGATGATGCTTCTATTAACCACGATGGTAGCTTACTGGAGTTTTTACGGATGAATCATATTACTTTGCAAGCGTGGTCACCATTTCAATATGGAACTTTTGCTGGTACATTTATCAATAATCCAGCCTTTCCTGAATTAAATAAGAAATTGCAGGAAATTGGAGATAAATATAGCGTTGGTAAAAATGCAGTTGCGGCAGCTTGGATTCTTAAATGGCCTGGTCAGGTTCAGGTTATCATGGGAACTATGACTCCGGCTCATATTGTCGATTCTGCTAAGGGTGCAGATATTGAGCTGACTAATCAAGAATGGTATGATTTATATTTTGCTGCGGGACACGATTTACCGTAAAAAAGTTTTGCTTTTTATAAAATCATCTGATATACTAGTAGACGTTGTGAGAAATGCTGACTTAGCTCAGTTGGCAGAGCACGTCATTAGTAATGATGAGGTCGAAGGTTCGAATCCTTTAGTCAGCACATGTGAAAAGTCCTAACCTGTTGGTTAGGACTTTTTTTATTGCCTTTTTTAACTTGATATAATAAGAGGTAGAAATATATTGCGAAAGATAAATGCTAGAAAAGGTAAAAGCAGATGAAATTAAGTCAAAATAAAGAAACTTTAGATCAAATAGCACCATTAGTGGAATATGCTTTTTTAAAAAATAATGATATACGTGAGGATCCCAACTTTTTAAGTCGTTATAACCATAGTATGGGTTTTGGTAAATATAAGGATAACCATCTTGCTAGCTATATTATGGTAAATGAATTTAAAAGTAGAATTTTTGCTAAAAAAGTTAAAATGGGCGGAGTTGGTTATGTTGCTTCTTATCCCGAAAACCGTGGTCAGGGCGATATTAATCGCTTGATGAAGGAGATTATTTTAGAATTACACGATCAAAATTACGCAATTTCTGACTTAGCTCCATTTTCAGAAACTTTTTATCGTCGTTATGGCTATGAAAATGCTATTTATGAAAAAATGTATCAAATTCGGCCTGAATATCTGCGTTTCTTTAAGCCTATCAAAGAGGGAAAAGTAGTTCGTGGAAGATGGAGCGATTCATCCCTAAAAGAAGCAGTAATCAAGTTATATCAGGCTAAACTCAATCAAGGTGAACAAAGAAATACAGTTGACCGTGCAGATTGGTGGTGGGATAGATTAGATACGTATTATCCCGGTAGATCAATTTGTGTTTATTTTGATAAATTCCAACAACCACAGGGGTATATGTTTTACCGAATTGTTGAGCGTAACTTCCGAGTAGAAGAGATGTATTATCAAACTCCGCAAGCAGCTCAAGCCCTGTTAAGCATTATTGCAAGTCATAGCTTAAGCGACTTGAAATACTATGTGAAAATGCCTGAGGAAAGTTTGTTAGGAGAATTCTTCCCGGAACAAGAAGGAATCACTATAAAGACAATACCTTACATGATGACTAGAATCATTGATATGAAACAAGTGTTAGAAGCATTGCCTTTAGTTAATAATACGAAACTGACTATTGAGGTCACTGACGATGATATTATTGCTGAGAATAATGGTATCTGGTTAGTTAACGATGCAGCTGAAGAAACTAAGGTAAGAAAAGTCGAAACAAATCCAGACTATACAGCTTCTCTAACTAACTGGACCAAAGTTTTATTAGGCCACTTAACTTTAAAACAGGCAGTTCAATTAGGTTTTGTTAAAGAAAATCATCCAGTTAATACTGATTTTGTTAAAGGCGAAGTTTCATTTTACGATTACTTTTAATTAAAAATAGTTTTTTGCTGTTTTACGGCAGTACCTCTTATAAGTTGGTTTCTTTTATTGATTTTAAATTTTTAAAACCAAATATTATCCTACTTTTCTTTTTTCATGCTAAGCTAAGGTAACAGATAAAACACAGAGAGGAGAAATTATAATGAAAGTAGGTATTATTGGAGCTTCAGGCATGGCAGGAAGTGCAATTTATAAGTTAGCTAGTCAAAATAAAGACTTAGAAGTAACAGGTATTGTTAGAGATAAAGATAAAGCTAAAAGAGTCTTAGGTAAGGATGCTAAGCTTTTAATTGGTGACGTCCTAACAATGGATGATAGTTTGCTTCAAGAATTTAATGTGATTGTTGACGCTTTTGGTACCACACCAGAGAGGGCAAGAGATCAAGTAAAACTTGCTACCAAGTTGTGCGGATTAGCTAAGAATAAAGATATTAGAGTAATCTTCATTCTAGGAGCTGGTAGTCTTAGAACTGGAATTGATAACCACTTAGTTGTTGAAGATATTAAGAAATTAACTGGCTCTGAAAACTGGATTAATACACCCAAAGAGCAGTTGAATGAGTTAAACTACTTAAAGCAAGTTGAAGATGTAGATTGGCTTGGAATTTCACCAGCCTTAACCTTTGAAGCAGGTCCAGAAGCAGCAGGTTATATGTTAGGTAACGATACGCTGCTCTACAACGATAAAAATGAATCTAAAGTAACTTCGGGTACAATGGCACGCTTAGTTGTAAATGAAATTGTTCATCCAGAGCACCATAAGGAAAGAATTACTTTAGTTGATGAATAAAAAATAACCGCTACAACTGTAGTGACCCACAAAAATTGGACACTTTATTAATATTATGCAACTAAGGATTGATTCCGATATTGAATCGGAGTCAGTCCTTTTAGTTTACTCTTTGTTCTTTCGTAATTATAAAAGTGAATATAATCTTTAATCGCTTGTTCTAATTCATTCAGATTGGCATAGTTTGATTCTTTGCCATAAAACATCTCTCTTTTAAG